>Ga0181402_1000654_pt1 | contig 12763 bp, 13 predicted proteins | sample 25SPOviralmetaG_FD_130131 | JGI IMG/M metagenome (GOLD analysis project Ga0181402, IMG submission 130131) | Marine viral communities from the oligotrophic San Pedro Time Series (SPOT) site, San Pedro Channel, CA, USA - 25 SPOT_SRF_2011-08-17 | ecosystem: Environmental > Aquatic > Marine > Strait...
TTCATTGTCTTTGGTTTGAACTCCTTTTGGTCCTACCATTACATAGTTTCCACCTGAAAGTGGGAAATAATGAGCACTTGCACCTTTCTTGAACTTCTTTAGTGCTTTAACAAGTTCTGCTTTGCTTTTCTTGGGATTTTTGATAGCTTCATCCATTCGTTTTTCCCAATCAGGATATTCATTGTGCAAATGCTTTTCAACCAGTTTCATCAACTTTTGATGTGCTTTTAAATACTTTAAAATGTTTTTATCATTGCGTGTATTTTTGTAAAATTGTGTAAGTGCATCTTCAGCAGACTCCATAGAAGCATTTAGTGCTTTTGGTAAACTTGATGGTGTTAATCGTTCTGGACTCGGTTTATTGGGTGCTTTCCATATAACACCACCCTGAGAAACAGGTCTAATATCGTAATTAGTAAAAACGTGTTTCTGTAGTTTGTCACCCCACAACTTGTAAAACATATTTGATAAACTATCAAGTTTTTTATCTTTCATATTAAAAGAACATACCATAATATAGGCAATTTCTCCACCATAAGCATTGTATAAATCTTCCAAGGTATTGGTGTTTTCCGACAACAACTCGGATAGTTCTGTTCGTACAATTTCTTTTAGTTCTGATTTATTCATTAATCCCATCCCTTATAGTTTTTATTCAAATGTTTATCTAAATCCATGAGCAATTTCTTTGCATCACGAAAAGTCTTTTTTACAAACGGGTCTTTATCGTACCCACTTTCTTCGTAAGTCATATCCAACAAACCATACACTCCATCGGAAAAATTGTAATAAGCATCTTTAATGTGCTGATACTCCGTTTTTAGTTGTGTTGCTTCAATTAATTCAGTTTCAATCAATTCTCTTAATTCTCCTTTATCCATTCTAGTAATTTCTTCTTTAGTTCCGGTTGCACCTTTACCCTTTTTCCATCCTTGCTTGGCACGAAGAGCAAACATTAACTCTGAAAATCGTTCACGGTTAAAAGGTTTTTTGCCTTTTAATGCTTCCATTTCTTTTTTAATCTGAGCAATAGTTTTGTCTGCGTGTTCACCCGTTGATTTTACTTCAACATCATCACCCCATTCTTCTGCGACAATGTCACGCACAATATCACTTAGTTTATTGTTATTCATATCAATAAATATATATGAATATAATTAAATTATCAATCAAAAAACCTCTTTATAAAAAATGAGTTGCCACAAGGACGAACCTAAGTGGCAACTCTGGGAGATGATGGTGATATAAAGAATATATATATGTATACTATGAAAATAATTCATAATTGTCAACATTTTTTATTTTTTTTTTGCACATTAAGCATATTTTTTTTACTTTGAAGGTGAATCTACTTCAAAATCATCTATATCTTTTAGAAAATCGACAATTGTATTTTGAACTTCTTTAAGAACTTTTGCCTTTTCTTCCCACACTTCTTTTGTCCAATCTGCGTCATCTACAACTTCACGTAGATTCTGTGCCATGCTGGTAATAAAGTCTAATTCTGCAATGACCTTATTTCGTGCCTTGCATCGTTTGGACATTACGAAACGTACGCATTTAATTCAAAACTACCACTTTCCATTCCGTATACTTGAAAGTGAAGATGTTTGCGTTGTGGTTTTCCATTTTTAATCAATTGAACACTAAACGAATTACTTTTACCTACACTTGGTCTTGCTCGTCTGTATTTTCCACCAAACGCAACTTCCGTTGTCCAGTTTTCTTCGTCTATTTCAAATCCTTTTTTCTCGGCTACTTTACGTGCAGCTGAAGCTGCTGATGTAAATGACTTGTGATAAAGTTCGTATTGTCCTTCAAGTAACGATTTGAGTTCCTCACGAATAACTTGTTTTAAATCTGATTTGTTCATTAGAATCCTATCTTGATATACTTGTCATCAAACTCAATCCAACGATAATCAGGACCTTTTGTTAAGTTCTCAAATGTTGTAGATTCATGTCTTTTTTGTACCGAAGATACTCTGATTATTACAATGTATCCATGAATTCCGTCAAATACCTCTTCTGCCTTACCCTTGAAAAGTTTTTCCCAATATTTTATACTGATACGAGGTTTTCTTTCTAATTCATCAAGGTCAACAGTTCCAACCGAACCAGTTCTTGATACCGCCTCACCTACAATTTCCCAATCATCTATACCAAGTTTTTTCATTTCTTTGCGAAGTTCTTTATTGATTTTTTTTACCTCTGGTGAATCTGCTCCATGTTTGTCACGTGCTTGAAGTTTTGCTAAAAGCAAGTCACTGTATTTTAAATACTTTGACTTCTCGGTGGCTAAGTCTTCTCGTTCCATGAGGTATTTTTCAAATTGTTCGTTTATGTCCATGACAATAAATATATATTACATTAAAAAATCATTCATCTTCACCATAAAAAAAGTGAAGAAGTCCAACTATGAATATGAGCAAAGTAAAAGCAATGCCCATATACCAAATTACTTCGTGCCACATTAGTTGTCAATGGTTACACTGAAGGTGTCACCTTGACGAATTTGTTCAATAACTTCTAAACCTTCAGTTACCTTGGCAAAGCACGTATGTCCTCTGTCAAGATGAGCAGTTGCTTGTCTTGTGTGTACAAGAAAGAACTGAGAACCTCCTGTGTTGGGTCCTGCGTGTGCCATGCTTAATACACCTTTGTCGTGGAATTGATTACCACCCTGCGTTTCACATTGAATAGTGTAACCGGGTCCACCACTTCCTGTTCCATCAGGACATCCACCCTGAGCAACGAATCCTGGTATAACTCTATGAAATGTTAATCCTTCATAAAATCCTTTGTTTGCCAAGTCGGTGAAATTCTTAACCGTGTTGGGTGCGTCATTGTCAAAGAACTCAATTTTCATTGAGCCTGCATTTGTTGTTATTCTTCCTGTTGTCATAATATAATCTTTCTGCTTATTCTGAAAAGTCAAGGGAATGGGTTGAGTAATCTGATTGCACGAATATTGGTTCGTTTTTCTTGTTGGTGAATGATCCTTGAATATTAAATTCAAACCACTCAATTGCATCATCAAAGTCCCAATGATGATCTGCACCAACTAAAGTTTTTAGAATGTGTTCCACCGAATAAATGATTGATCCGTGGATTGAAATTCCAAGAATACAATGATCGTATCCATTGATCATAATCGCATCGGAATTATGCTCTGCGATCCAATCACGAACAGATTGTTCTTGTTTATCTGTATTTGGTACAATTAAATTAGTCATATTAAAGGTTAATCATAAAGTGTATTTGATTTTATTGCAAATCTTTTCTGATATATTTTTCATTTTATCTGCAATTGGTAAATAACTTACATTATCAATACACGTGTTCATTTCAGTTAGTTTGTCCACAATAATTTCACAACATTTTTGTTTGATGTTGTATGCTTCAAAAATATCATTTAGTTTATTTGTATTGTCATCGTAGTTTGTTAGCATCTCAATAATGGGTTTGCGTTCTTCTTCGCAACAACTTTCAAGCAATAAAATCACAGGTAATGTTACTTTATTAGTTTTCAAATCAGTTTTCAATGTTTTGTGAGAATTCGTTTCTGATCCAAAGATATCCATAGAATCATCATACAACTGATATGCAACTCCAAGGTTTTCTGCAAATCTTGTAACATAACCAACAACACTTTCATCGGCATTGCTAAGTTTTGCTCCTAATCTACAAGCACACGCAAACAATTTACCGGTTTTTCCACAAAGAATTTGTTCATATTCTTTATATGTTGTTTCGTATTTTTTTTGTGCTAATGATTGATTGACTTCACCAATACAAGTTGCTTTTGTTGCTTTGGATACTTCACGACAAACCTTTGTATCTGAAAACGATGAAGCAATTTCAAGTGCGTGTGATAACAAAATATCTCCGACAAGAATTGCTTCGTTGGCATCAACGATTTCGTGTAGTGTTGTTTGATTTCTGCGTACTTTGGCATTATCAATAACATCATCGTGTATTAAAGTTGCAATGTGAATTAGTTCAACGATTACACTTGCTTTGATAATATCGTGTTTCGTTGATTGATACTTAATGTTACAACAACTATGCACAAGCAAAGGACGAAGTCTTTTGCCTTTGTTGCCAACAACAAACTTTATCATACGTTGAACTTTACTCTCAAACGAATTTACTTCATTTGCTAATGCAATTTCAAATTCTTCAAGAAAATCTTTAGTAAGATATTGTAGTGGTTTCTCTGATATCATTTAATTTATTATACATCAATCTTATGTTAGTTTCAAGGTTTTTTATATTGTCAAACGATTTAGTGAAAATTGAATAGTAAACTGGTGCTGGTAGAATTTCGCACTCGTCAATTTGAACAGAACCAAAACATGGTTTCATTGATTTATTTGCAAAGTCCCATTGTAATTTGCACACCAACTTGTATTGGCCAAATGTTTCATCACTAGATGAAGTATAATTTTGAGAAGTTGTTAAAGTGTTCCAAGTTAAAATATGCTTGTGTTGACTAATTTGTTTTAAATGAAGTCCACATAAAATATTGCAGTTGGAACTTGAACGTTGAATTGCTGAATCAAGTTGATTAATGTAAATTCCAGTATCAATATTATTTTTATTGATTGCGTTGGCAAGTTGATCTGAAAAATCATAAATCATTTTGTTTCTTTTTTGAATAAGATTATTTTGCATTGCAGTCATACCCCCTCCCATGTGACCAACTTTATCACTCCATTTTTCCATTTTAATTGTTATTGGATCTTTCAAATGGTAATATAAATGATCGTGAAAATCATCAGAGGAGTATGTCCCATCTTCTAATTTTTCATTATAGACTTCTTGGTGATATGTTTCATCAGGTTCTGGATACACAAACAATCTCGAACTCAATATAGTTCGTAATGTTTCATTTATACCCATGTCCAAAATTGAAGTAGTATTCTTGACTTGTTCAATCATGTCATTCTCAAACATTTCCACAAGATTTATTTTTTGATCTTCACTTAAATTTGAAGTTGTAATATCAACAACATGATCTACACTTTTCCCGTCTTCAACAAACTTAATGATATTCTTCTTAATTTCTCGCAGGTTCATGTTGCTTGATAATTCTGATTGTGCAATCGTCTGTTCCTTTGATGATTCTATGAAATGTATTTTTGGGTATAGTAATTAAATTGTTTAATGACACAGGAAGTTGATCATCAAATTGAAACTTCCAATCAGTATAATGAGTTGCTTCTATAATACGGTCTTCTGCATCAAGATGCCAAATCAAATCCGCTTCGGGTGTGTCCTCAGAAAATGTGCGAAGATATGTGTTGTCCCAAATTTTTTTCTCGGTGTATGGATTCATAATAATTTTCCAATGGTTCGTATTAATGTATGAACTTTGTTTCCACTTATTGCAGTTCTCAACGAGTTAACCGAACTTTGCATAAAGTCAGAATTTTTTATTAAGTCAAATACTTCTAATCCTGCATTTAATGCCATACTTAGCACAACGACTGCAAATAAAATGTGCGTAACTTTTTTGATTTTTGCTTCATCTTTGGTAAACAAAGAAACTGCTTTGCGAATTGGATACATAAAACGATCATCGTTTGCTTTTGCAAATGCTTCTATTTTCTCGGCTGCCGATACCCCTTTTCCAAAATCATACTTTTTACTGATTCGTTTAACGAGTTTACTTGTAAGTCCCATAATTCCATTACTTAACATTACATAAGCAACGATACTCATAATCACTTCGTTTAGTTCATCGGAATTTTCAAGTTCGTCTTTAAGTTCTTGTGCGAGTTCATCTCCGATATCAGCAAATTCGTTTCCTAGTTTACTTTCTTGAATTTCCGAAACTATTGTTCTAAGTTTCATTACCAATAGGTATTTTGATTATCACCCATACCGAGTTGTTTAGCATATCGTGGTAAATTGCATGACCAATATCCTGCTTTTGTTTTATCTTTCTTGGTAGAGCAATTGTGACGGTCTGCAAAAGCCTTACGTCGTTTGGGGTCTTTAAATTTTACACTTAATCCTGTAGTATCTCCGAAACTTACTTTTTTAATGTTACCTGTACTTGGATCTTTAACATACACATAAAACTTTTTCTTGCCACCACGCTTTGGTTTATTTAATTCAACATCTTTGCCTTGATGCTCTGCTTCGTGAATTTGAAACGGACAATCAAGTGGGACACGCATTTCATTGTATTTGCCCCACTTTCCGATGTCAGTATTTTCAATCAAATGTTGATCAATCTCACTTAATTTAATTTTGCCATTTTTGTGTAGAGTTCTTGCTTCTTCAAATAAGTCTAAATATGCATTTGATCCATAACGAAATATACCTTCAACAATCGTTGAGTTGTTTTCAAGATGGTACTTTAAATTTTCACTTGTTGTTTTACGTGCGACTAAATTATTAAGTTCTTCACGAATAATTTGTTTTAATTGAGAAAGTTTCATAAACATATATATATTCTCAAATTTTGATTATTTTGTCAATCTTAGTTTTGTTTTAAAGTATTTATTTGATCTTGTAGATCATTTACCTTTTTACTAAGTTCTTGAATGGCGGATGTTAATATTGGAATTAACTTGCAAGCATCCATTGATTGTGGAACAATTTTGTTATCTTGTGTGACTTGATCTTTAACACCACTTACTGCCTCCGGAACAATTTGTTGTACTTCGTGGGCTAAAAATCCATCAAATACTCCATCAGTTATTTCATCAACCCATTCGTGTTTTATTGGATTTAATAAATTTACTCGTTGTAGTCCATCATTTAAATTTACTATATTCTTTTTTGTGCGATAATCTGAAGTTGTTTCATAGGAAATGGAACTTCCATTGTGACGGATACTTCCCTTACCTGAACCGTTTATTAGCCATTGTATTAAACGTGTTTCTTTTCCACTTGAATAATTAAAACTATTAATATAAGCAGTTGCCCACGAAGCATTTGCATTATGAGCAAGAATCAGAGCACCTCCTGCTGATGTGTTACCTGAACCATAATTATTTTTCCACTGCATACAAGATAAAGATGAAGCAGTATTTTCACCATAAGAAAGTCCTATATTTTTTGACCCTACATGACCTGCAAAATGTGTATCACCTGCATCTGTAATTATAAGTCTATCGGTAGAGTTTTTATTATCGTGAAAAACGAAATTTGTTGATCCCGAATAAATAGTGAAATCTACAACTGATTCTCCTTGTCCGTTTACTCTGTTTAAATGAATTCCACTTGCAGAAGATGAACGCACTTCAAGATGAGACCCACTCACATTGCCTCCACTTGGTACAGATGTATTCAATCCCATACTAGAACCATAAATTTCTACATTATTGGCAGAAGATATTTGAATATTTCCTATGTTATTTCTAACTCCAAAGTGTTTATTACCAGAAGAACCAAATCCAACCCACCCTCTTTCTACATTATCGTTATCACGATAACTTATAAATCCTGATTGCGAATTAACATCTCCTCCATCTGAATCTTTTAATATCAACACAGGACCCGTTGACTGAATCGTTGTGTTACCTGCGATGTGTAATAAACTTTGTGGATTTGCGATTCCAATGCCTACCAATCCAGATGAATTAATAACAAGTGAAGTTCTTATTAGTTGATGTGCATCGTTTGTTTGTTGAAATGCTAATTTATTATTGTTGTCATCTATGTGATCTATTGCAATTGCGTAATTGAGTCCAGTGCCATGATTTTTTCCTTTGAACATCAAAGATGGACTATGATTATTTTTACCAAGTTGTATATTTTGTCCTGATGTTGTATACGAGTCATACATTTTTGCTTTGATATTACCCACCACTTGCAGATTTGTGGTGGGTGAAGTCGTCCCGATTCCCACGTTACCGTTTCTCTGTAAAGTCATTACATCACGACCACTTGAAGTAGAATCACTTGGATCAGCAAAAGAATATACCCGTAAAGTATCATCAGCATGACTAGGCATTCTCCATTGCCATTTAACAATACCACTTTCCATGAAACGAAGATGTGCTTGCTTACCTGTAATGGTGTCAATATTTATACCCGTGTGGTAATCAAGACCCTTTATCACTAATCCAGCATACTCATACTCCCCACCAACCCAAGGACTTTGTGGTCCGTTGGTGTTTCCATGAATATGCAAACGACTAACAGGACTAACAGTTCCAATTCCAACGTTTCCACCTGAATAATGAATCTCACCTGATTCACTTCCACTTAAAAATCCAACACCATCTTGTCCGTTTGATCCTTTGTCTCCTTTTTCTCCTATTCCTTGAATACCTTGATCACCTTTTCCACCTTGATCACCTTGTTCACCCTTTAAACCTATGTCACCTTGAGGTCCTGATATACCTTGCTCGCCTCGTTCTCCTTTTTCTCCGACATCTCCATCAATCCCTCTTGGTGCAGTTTCACCTTTGTCACCTTTTAATCCAATATCACCTTGAAGACCAGCAATTCCTTGTTCACCTGTTTCTCCTTTTAAATTAATTAATTGTTCTGATGTAAAATCAGAAAATATAAAGTCGTTGCCGTGTTCTCCTTTTTCACCTGAAGTTCCTGCTTCACCTTTTTGACCTTGAATTCCCTGAACACCCTGTGGTCCTGTTTCTCCAATTAGGCCTTGTGGTCCATCAATTCCCTGTTCACCTTGCTCACCTTGAATACCTTGCTCTCCTTGTATTCCAGTTAAACCTTGCAGGCCTTGTGCACCTGTTTCTCCTGTTTCTCCTTTACTTCCTTTTTCTCCTGTTATTTCATTTTTTTGCTCTTGAGTTAAATTAGAATAAGCATTTGAAGTAACCCAATTTTGAGTAGCAACTTCTTGTGTGGAAATTGTTATAGAAGTTGCGTCAAAACTTCCTACTACTTTCAAAGCAGATGAACTAATTTTTAATGATGTTGGTTGACCAGAACCATCGTATAAACTGCGAAGTGTTTCATCTACACCAATATTATTATTACCTATTTGAATTATATCTTTATAGGTATCTTTAATTTTTTTATTCTCAAATGAACTCATTTTTCTTCTAATGATTTTATACGATTTAGTAAATCATCGTTTTGTGATTTTAATTCTTTTATACTTGCGACTAAATATGGAACAATTTTATCATAATCAATATTCTTTATAGTATCTTCTGTGCCACTAAGTGAAATTCTGTCGTTATGCACAACAGTTGGAATAACTTCTTCTACTTCTTGTGCTATCAAACCTACATTTGTAATTTTTTGATTTGGTAATATTCTTTCTCCGTTTTCATCGTATACATTTTCCGACTCATTTTTACTAAATCCACTTTCAATATATTCGTCTGTCCAATGAAATGTTACAGGTCGCAACTCAGATATTTTTTGCAATCCATTGGTTATTTCGTTTACATTTTCTTTTACAGATGCATCAGAACCACTTGTTACATTTACCGTATATATTGAACCTAATGAGTAGTTTGTATTGACTGAAAATCCTAATCTTGAAAATTTAATTCCATTACTTGATTTTGAAACAAGCATCATTGTAGAATTTCCACCACTGCTATCTGTGTAAGTATTAAAATTTATATAATCCGCATAAGGATTTGTATTATTTAAATTCCAAGATGTAAATCCACAAGAAATTGCTCCTTTTGGAAAATCAGATGCTTGTGGTGTTCTGATATCAACTGTACCCATCGCACCACCCCGTGATCTATTAGATGCTCCAATTAAACTAAAAACCCGTGTATTATCAACCGCAGGAACAACAGTAACAAGTGTACCACCACTTGATATAGTTCCAAATGCTCCTGATGATATTACTCCAGAATTTATTATCACTGCACCTGTAGAATCTATTCGCATTCGTTCGGTTGATACACCCGTTCCACCGACATTGAATCTCATGTAATTATCTGCGTGATAGAAAATTGCTCCATTGCTCGTCTCACTTGAATTACTAAATATTATTCCGGTGGAAAATCCGTCTGCTTTGCGACTTTGAAGTTTTATAGTTGCCTGCCCACTTGCATCAGCATGAGCACTACTCATAATATGCAGTTCAGTATCAGGATCAGTTGTATTTAAGCCAATTTTTCCGTCTTGTTTTAAATTAAAGTAAGCATGATGACTTTGTAGCACAATTTCTTTATATGAACTATTACCACGATCATATGCCATTACATAACCTTTGCCATTTGACATTCCAATTTCACACGCAGGTTCTACATCGGTTGCTGATCCTGCAAACCATCCGGTTGCACGAATTTGCCGTTGACATTGAATATTTCCGTTTGCTACGTGAAGGCCTTGAGTTGGTGATAATATTCCCATGCCAACCTTTCCATCTCCATTTATTACCATTCGCACATTACCGTTTCCTGCATCTTGTGCAGATGTTTGAAATCGCAACGATAATCCTACATTGCTTGATACTTGATTTTCAGTTGCTCCGTTATACACAGCATACATTCCCGCACGAATTCCACTTGAAAGTGATCCGTGAACATTCGATGATCCTGTTTTTGAAAAAACATATCCTCCAAATACATTATTATTAGAATATGGAGATTTTGTATTTTCTATTACAATATAAGGAGGATCATTTGATAAAGTGGAATTGGTGTTTGAACTTGCAACTATTACCAAATCATTTTTTTGAGCAGTTGTTCCAATTCCGATATTACCACCAGATGCAATTGATAATTGCGTACCACTTGAATCTGAAAACTTTGCAATATGTCCGTTTAAATCTAAATCGTATACTTCAAGTGGTGCGTCCGAGTTGGTAGTTCCAATTCCGACATTTCCTGCTGAATAAGAAATATTGTTTCCATTTTGTGTAAAATAAGAATCACCTTGATCACCTTTTTCTCCGTCTACTCCAACTTGTCCTTGCAAAGATGCCAACCAATCTGACTCTGGTAAAGCAAAATTTGTGTTTTCTGAGTAAATTTCATATGCTGACTTTCCGTCTATTCCGTCTGCACCTTGATCACCTTGATCACCTTTTAAACCAATATCTCCTTGAAGTCCTGCAATTCCTTGGATTCCTTTTTCTCCTACGAGTGATTCTAATTGAGAAGTTGTAAAGTCTGAATAAACGAAAGCATCTCCCTGTTCACCTTTTAAACCTATGTCACCCTGAGGTCCTGATATACCTTGCTCACCTCGTTCTCCTTTTTCTCCGACATCTCCGACATCTCCATCAATCCCTCTTGGTGCAGTTTCACCTTTGTCACCTTTTAATCCAATATCACCTTGAAGACCAGCAATTCCTTGTTCACCGATATTTCCTTTTTCTCCTTTTAAATTAATTAATTGTTCTGATGTAAAATCGGAAAATATAAAGTCGTTGCCTTGTTCTCCTTTTTCACCAGAAGTTCCTGCTTCACCTTTTTGGCCAGCATCACCTTGAGGACCAGCAATTCCTTGTTCTCCTTGAATTCCGTGTTCTCCTTGAATTCCCTGCGATCCAACTTGACCTTGTTGTCCAGGAATTCCTTGTTCTCCAACAGGTCCTTGTATTCCCTGTGGTCCTTGTAACCCTCGCAATGATTCAGTTTCTACAAAAGTTATTCCATCACCACTTTCAGATACTTGTAAAATTTTGTTTTGATTATCAGTTGATTCAAATAAGTTACTCAAAAAGTTGTTAACATTAGATGATTGCTTATCATCAATTATATACTCATAATCAGACGAACTATAATTATCATTTACACTACCATCTGATTTTTTTTCCGAAGGATATATATCAGATGCTGATAATTCTTGATTACCACTTTTTATTTTCGCAAATTCAATGATAGCAGATAATGAAAGATTTTCCAAAGCAGTTGCTTCAGGTAAATTAGAATCTTTGAATTCTGCATTGTACCAATTTACTATTTCATCAACCAACACATTTGGATGATTTACTGAAAACCAAAACGGAAGTTTAGTTTTATTTATTTTCTTTTTAACACCACCTTCTTGTTTAATGTCATCACCTATCCATATTGAATTATCTGATAAAAATAAGTGTCTAACTTTATATTCCGCATTTCCAAGATCAAACGAGGCATTTGAGTTCGGTATAATATGACCATTTGTCTCTGACCAATTTGTTAATCCACCTGCCACGTTTGCATTTACCCACTCTTGAGTTGCTACACTTTTTGATAAAATTTTAAGATTAGTTGCATCCAACTCTCCGTCAACTGAAATAGCAGTTGAACTCATTTTAAGTGGTGATAAGTTTCCTGCTCCATCGTAAATACTGTGCAGTACACTACTCATTCCAAGATTATTGTTGGATAAGTGAAGTAAATCCTTATACGAATCTTTTATTTTCCTATCCGTGAGTGAGTTCATTTTAATTTTATATATAAATACTATTCAAGTATTTATTCACTCCATGTTTCATCGGAGGATGACCAATTAGAATCGTTGTTGTTCCATAGATTGAAATCCGTGGTTATTGTTGGTGTTGACGTGGGAGTATTTGTTGGAGTTGGAGTTGGAGTATTTGTTGGAGTTAGAGTTGGAGTATTTGTTGGAGTTGGAGTTGGAGTATTTGTTGGAGTTAGAGTTGGAGTATTTGTTGGAGTTGGAGTTGGAGTTGAAAACTCATCCGTTATTTTTTTTTTTCCAATGTTTAGCCCATTAATGTTTTCAAGAATAAACTCGTAGCAATCTCCGTCAGATGTTTCATAACGAAATGTATTATTAGATGAATTTAATGGAGCAGAAATTGTGATACTCAATCCACCTTGACTAAAGTCAGCAACTTCAAA
>Ga0181402_1000657_pt1 | contig 12742 bp, 8 predicted proteins | sample 25SPOviralmetaG_FD_130131 | JGI IMG/M metagenome (GOLD analysis project Ga0181402, IMG submission 130131) | Marine viral communities from the oligotrophic San Pedro Time Series (SPOT) site, San Pedro Channel, CA, USA - 25 SPOT_SRF_2011-08-17 | ecosystem: Environmental > Aquatic > Marine > Strait...
GTATGTTAAATTTTGTTCTATTATTCTTGTTCTTATGAATGAATCTTTTGCTGTTAACAGTTTGTATAAAAACTCTTGGTGTCTGTGCAAGTCTTCAAGTTCATTTGCCTTTTCAAAATCAACTTGTTGTATTGCTGTTTTGTTTAGTTCTTCTACTTGTTCAGCATACGGATCTTGTTTTTTTTCGTTTTGTTCTAATTGACGGTTCAAATCTTTTAATGATCCTTTGTGATTGTATGCTTCGTCTATTGTGTCATAATACGTGTCTGGTGTTACTCCTAAGTCACCTATTGTGTCTATGTCCTGTTGTATTTTTGCAAGATCACTTGCAAGTTTTGAACTGTATTCTTTGGATTCAGTTAGTGTGGCTTTGAGTTTGTCCACAAGATGAGTGTGCTTGTCGTCTAATAGTTCCTGTTCACAGGTAGGACATTTTTGCTGTGCCGCATATTCTAAGTCTGACACAGTTTTATCCACTGTGCTTTTTGCTTTTGTGTATGAATCCTCGTGGTATGCTTTTTCCTTTTGTAAACTTAATAATTTAATATAATTCTCGTTGTGCTTCTGCAGACGTTTGTGTGCATCTAATTCTGCTTTGATGTCTACTTTTTCTAGTTCTGCTATTGCCTCCGCAAAACTTTTAGAATCTTCTTCTTTTTGTGTTTGCCAAGCACTAGATCTTATTTTTAAACTTTCGATTGATTCTTTGATTTTTTCATTAGATGCAACTCTAGTATCCAACAGCATTTTTTCTTCAGTGAGTAGTTGCTTGGTTGCTTTTTGTTTTTCCTTTAATAAATCTGCTTTGGCTGACAGTAAAGTTATACCAAGCAGTTGTTCTATAATTTCTCTTTGTTCTGCTTGTTTGGTTGAAAGAAACGGTTGTGTGTATGTGTTCAGTGCAATTATGTTTTTAAACATGGCATGAGTCATACCCATTAACCTGTTTATTTCTATTTGTGTTTCTTTGTTCTCACCTTGTGCTTCATTGCTTTCTAAATTTTGTTCAATGTTGTTTGCATAGAATTTAAATATCTGAGGTTTTCTTCCACGTTCTATTGTGTACTCAACATTATTTTTAACAAATTTAACACTCACCAACATGCCTTTTCCGTTGGTTTTGTTTACAAGATTGTCCCTTCTGATGTTTGTTAATGCTTCACCAAAGAACACATATGAAAGTGCATTTATAATTGTAGTCTTACCAGTACCATTTCTAGCACCAGCATCGTCACCACCTAGATCCATATTTTCACCAATCACAAGCACAAGGCTTTTGTTAGCGAAGTTTATTGCTTGGGCCTGATTACCCACACTCATAAAGTTTTTAACTGTTAATTCTTTAATCGTCAGCATTTGCTTTATCCATTAGTTTACGCCATCTCCAATACCCAGACAACCATACACTCTGAGGAGTGTCCTTGTCTGATATATTTGATTCCCATTTCTTTTTGGGTTTTTGAGTCAATATTTTCCAAAACTTTTTTTTACTAATTTGTGACATCTAAATCGTTGTAAATTGCTGTTAATATATTTTTGTCATATGTTTCTGAATCAACACCTTGTAATTGTTTGATTACAATTTGATCCACGCTGTCAAATTTTTGCACCTCAACAGTGGGTTGTTGTGCTTGATCAATCTGTTCTGGTATTAGTTGTAGTTCTCTTAATTCGTATTTGTCTATGAAAGTTTCTCTGATAAAGTTTGCTTCTTCATATGATATTTTTACATCGAGCGTAACTCTCACATACATTTTAGGTTTTAAATATTTTTCTGGATCTTCTAATAGTTCACTTATTTTGATAGTGATGTATCTTGGCATCTCAGGCCAATTAATATATTTAGGTTTCCCACCCATTTCAATGATCATCATGCCTCGATCATCGTCCCATGCATCTGCGTAGTTGTGTGGAAACGCATTACCCATATAAGTTACATTTTTCATTTGTTGTCTTTTGTGGAAGTGTCCGGAGAACACCTGTTCACAACCTGCAAAATGATCAGTTTGTATTCCGCCTACGTCTGGCATATCCACCATAGCATTCATTTTAAAGTATGGCAGTTCGAAATGTCCAAATACATATTTCTGTTTCATTTTTTGAATTTTTTTATATTCGTCTCCCACTATCCACGGAATAATTGCAACATCATCTTCAACAATCCATTCATTAACAAGATGTATGTTTGGTATATTTCTTATAAACTCCATAGAATTAATTTCTCTTTTTTCTCTGTAGAATAAATCGTGATTGCCCATGATAACATAAACTTTTTCAAACGCCGCACCCAGTCGTTCCATGTTGGATACTGTGTAGTTCATTGTGGAAACGTTGGTTGATGATCTGTGATGGTGCCAATCGCCTAGAAATATACAAGTTTCGCAACCTTCTGCTTTGGCTGTTTCTATAAACCATTTTACAAATTCTTCACAATCATCGTTGTGTATTCTAGAATTACCCTTCATGCCGAAGTGTATGTCTGTAAAACAAGCAACTTTTTTAAAGAATGCCATTTATTACCACCTCTTCTTTACAATTGGTTGATGATTAGTCATGTCAACTTTTTTAGAATTAACAGTTTCGAAATCTTTTGAATCAATCTTACCTTTTTTCTTTAGTACTTTGTTTAATTTTGCAATACCAGTTTTATTGACCTGCATAACATCACCGTGTACTGTTTTCATTCTCTTTTTGTATGCGGGAGAATTAGCATCATTCTCATTTTGCCTAGTAAATGAGGGCATCATGTTGTTAACTTCTAACAAGTCGTCTCTGATTGCTTGATTTTTCTTTTCAATGTTTAATATTCTTGTAAACGAATTCGTTATTGCCGCTGTGTAATATGCAAATGGATTTTCTGATTTACTTTCGTCAAACTGCAAACCAATCTGTGACAGTTGCATCAGTGCTTGTGATTGCATTTCGTCGTTGTAGGTGTATCCCCTCCAGTTTGATCTTGTGCCGTATCTTTCACACAGTTTCATAAACATCAGTGCCAAACTGTTTGTTATTTTGCCATGGTCACAACTGAAGTTGCCGTTCTCCATACCGCCAACCCAATGTGATTTTCCCACACATTGAGGCTTGCCTTTTTTGTCCAGTCTATAATGTTGGAACGGTGGAAAGTTAATTTTTGCATGATGATCAGCAACTGTTTTTTTGTTCTTCTTACGTTCGTCATCCATTGGGATATGATCAAACATCATCACCCTAAAAACTAAATCTGTTTTTTCTATTTTCCTTGGACTTACTGTGTAATCTGAAAGTTTAATTTTTTTAAGTCCTGCCGCCTTCGCTTCTTCCCATGCTACCTGTGTTAATCTCTTGGCTTTGGCTTTTCTAGCCTGTGCTATTGCACTTGCATTTAGTTTTTTTAGATTAGGCACTATCAAATCATATTGTGAATCCTCATCACCCACATACGAACAATACGTATTCTTGCTGGCGTGTATTTGTGCCAGTAAATCTCTGTTGTTTAGGTACTTTACTCTTTTCATGTTTCTCCAATATTGTTAGTGTAAAAGTGACCACAAACAGGTCTGTTGATATCGTGCCGTATGGGTAATTAAATGCGCCTATTCTTGTGCCTATAAATATACTTTATAGTATACAAAATTATGAAAAGGAAATCAACCATTTAGTATGGCATTTAATATACCAAAAAACCTTATTAAAAAAGACTCTTCTTTTTTAGGTGCTGGCGGGTTTATCAATAAGACCTGGGCACGTCTAACAGGTGCAGGATTAGGTGATACCAGTCGTATACAGTCAGCCAAAGCAAAATGGTCAGGCAGAGCCGGAGCACAAGATTGGAGAGTAAGGTTAACATTACCGCCACAATCTCCCTTCAAATACACTCTATTGGACAACAATGAGTTGTTAGCACCATTACAAAAATCCAACGGGGTATTTTGGCCAGTAACACCGGCAGTAATTGTGCAAAACTCGGCAAACTATAATGCACTAGCACAAACACATAGCAACTATCCTTTTCAAGCATATCAAAATTCACAGGTAGACACTATCAGTATTGTGGGAGAATTTCCAGTACAAAATTCTGAGGATGCCAAGCATTGGATAGCCACAGTAAAATTTTTAAGAACAATGAGCAAGATGGCTTTTGGAAAATCAGACGAAATGATGAAAGGATCTCCACCGCCTATTATGCATTTGTCAGGATACGGTGATCATGTGTATGACAAAGTTCCGGTTGTAATAAGTCAGTTTAGTGTTGAACTTAGACCTGGCATCGATTATATTTCCACAAATCAAACAAAAGGATTTGGTGGAGCAATAGGCGTAGACAAGTTTGACAACTATGTGATAGATGAAAACAAAATAGAAGATTCATCTTGGGCACCAACAATATCAACAATTTCTTGTATGGTAACTCCGGTATACAGCAGAGACACAGTCAAAAACTTTTCACTAAAGAAATTTGCTGATGGATCATTAGATAAAGAAAGAGGAATAGGATTAGTATAATGGCTGAATATTCAAACACATCACCCTATTATGCTACACCGCAAAATGAAATTAATTTAGAACAAATGGTTGCAAGAACAATCACAGCCGAAGCAGATGATCAAACATACACGATAGAAAGAACCTACGCATACAGACCAGACTTGTTAGCATATGACCTTTATGGTACACCAAGACTTTGGTGGGTATTCGCACAACGTAACCCAGACCAAATTGAAGATCCTATATATGACTTCAAACCTGGAGTAACAATTCAATTACCCAAGGCAAGTAATATTTCTAACGACTTAGGAGTATAAAATGGCCAAAGATCCATTTAATATTAAACGAAAGTCTAAAGAGGCGTTCAACGCATTTAAAAAAAATGCCGCAGGTGAATATCTCTATGGCGGATCAGCACTTAATTTACGTAAGAAAGTTACTGACCAGTTTGATGCGTGGAAGCAATCAAAATATGCTAACTTGGCCAATGCCAAAGAAAACTATGGTGTGGTAGAAGAAAACAACTCACCGGTTGACGACAAAGCCGGTTTACAAGAAAATGTATTGCACAAATTTGCAACTTACAATTATATTTTTACATTAAGTGGATTATCTGAAGATGAATTACGAACCCACGCATATCTTAAAAATCCTGTGCATGACATTATTGCAAGATCAGGAGGCATAGGTGATCCAAATGTCAGCGATGGCAAATACAAAACACAAATGGACAAATTAAACAAAGAAAGAATATGGAATGAACAAAGAACCGGCCAGGTATATAACGAAGCATACAGTCCAACAAACTCACAGTATATATTAAGTCAAGGATTAGATTTATTTTTTGAAAACTTTAATATGTTAAGCACAGTGGGGCCAAACTCAGACAGGGGTCTAGCAAACATAACAAAGATGAATTTTGAACTAGTTGAACCTTTTGGTGTATCGCTGGTAGAAAAAGTCAAAGCGGCAACTTTTATAAACGGTTATAGAGATTTTCAAGACGCACCGTTGTTATTAACAATAGAATTCAAAGGCACAGACGAAAACGGCAAACCAATAACAAGTGCAGATAAAATTTATGAGAGAAAAATTCCCATACTTATTGTTAGGGTTGAATTTGATTTAGATCAAGCAGGGTCAAAATATCAAGTGATTGCAGTGCCGTTTGGTGATTTAGCCCATGATGATAGATTTAAATTCCCTCGTACCACATTAACAGCATCAGTAAGAAGTGTAAACGAATGGATAGAAACCATTGAAGAACAATTATACAAAGATCAATTACAAGAAATTAAAGAAGGTGTACGAGAGTATGTGGATGAATATGAATTTATTGTATCAAGTGATGTTGAAAAAAATGCCAAATATGCAAAAACACTGCAAACAACAATAGCAGAATCCAATGCAAATTTTATTAAAAGATTGTGGAATGACATTTTTGATAATATTGATTTTGCACCCAAAATTGAACTAGCAGATGCACAGGTAACTGATAAAACAAGTTTAGTAAAATTTTTCGAAGATGCTATCAGAACAGGTGAAGGGTATTCAATTATTGCAGATAGGTTCTGGCAGTATTGGCACATGAAGATGACAGGAGCAGGCACTTATAGTTCTAATAGCACAACCAAACCCGGCGACAGTGTCACTGACGAGTTGCTTGATTTTTATTCATCACAACAATTTCCAGATCTAGCAAGGAATAATCAGTGGGTGGATTGGTTTGAAATTAAAGTCTCTGTGCAAACAAAGGTTCGTTCTAGTTTGGACAAGATAAGAAAAATGAGCCCAAAAAAAATAATTTTTAAAGCAATACCAAAAAAAATACACGTTTTAAAATTCTTTCCGCCAGGAGTTACTTTAGGGTTTGTTGATTGGAACAAATGGATTAGAAAAAACTACAATTACATATACACAGGAGAGAATGTGGATATACAAAGTTTAAGAATTAACTATAAAACTGCATACTATCTGAGAAATGTTAGACCGTTTAAAGAAGATGCTAAAGAAAAAGGAAAGTATCAGGACTTTGAAGAAAATTTAAAAAAAGTGTTTGGATCCGAACAATCTGATTTAAGATCTAGTCCTAGTAATCTACAAGGTACAAACTCGATGGAATCGGGATCAAACAAATCTCAACAGTTTTACGATTATATAACCAACCCAGAGGCAGATATGATTAGGGTAGAACTAGAAATACTAGGAGACCCAGCATTTATTTGTCAGGATCAGTTTATCAATATACACGAAGACAGATCAAAAAAGGCAGAGGGAATAGGATCAGGCGTAATAAGTCCCAAATATGGAAGTTTCAATTCAGAAAACTTTCAACCGTTGGTTAAGTTAAGTTTTAAAAGACCACCCGATGACATAGATGATCAAATTGGAATTTACGAACATCATATGGGAGCAGTTAATAAACGTGGAATGGCTACTGATAATCAAACATTTACCGGAATATACCAAGTTGTTAAAGTTGACAGCAAATTCAACAATGGACAATTTTTACAAACATTACATCTGGTTAGAATGAATCAGCAACAAGGGTCTGTGGCAGACACTATTGAAACTACAATTACAAAAGTTTATGGTTCATCAGACAAAAACACAACCACAGTAGAAGTAGGATCTTCTAATCCGAGAAAACCCGGTGGTAACGATAGAATTGAAACTTCTAGTATTAAATCCAAAGTTTCAAATGCAGTCAAAACCGGAGGCATAGAAGTAAAACTACCAGACGGAAGAACGATATATAAGAAGAAGAGAGGACAATAGATTATGGCCAACTATAAAATATCAGGTGGATTTACAGACACACAAGACAATCTAAAAAATTTTAGTGATAAGCACAGTGTAAAAGATCCAGGTCCGTTTATTGGTGTTGTTAAGAACACAGTAGACCCGTTAAAAATGGGAAGGCTAGGTGTGGTAATTCCTGCACTTTCACGAACTGACGGACATGACATCAATGCTGAACAGGTTATATGGTGCCAATATTTGTCTCCGTTTTATGGTGCAAAACCTTTCAAAGCAAACACAGTCGACGGTGACGCAGGACCACAACAACGGTCATATGGTATGTGGGCTATTCCACCCGATGTGGACACCAATGTACTTGTAATATTTGCCAAAGGTGAAACCACACAAAGAAATGCATTCTGGATTGGTTGTATTCAAGAACCATTAACCAATCAACAAATACCTGGTATGGGGTCATCAGAAAACACATACAATAACACAAATGCTATAAGCGGCAGAGAACGAGGCATATCTGCAAACGCAGGAGTCAAAGTAAAAAATTATGGCACAAACTTTTTACCGGTAGAAGAAAAAAATAAAAAAGCATACAGTCAAGGCGAATCAATAGAAGCAATAAACAAATGGAAGTTTCCAGTTAATGATGTATTGGCCGAACAACTGTTTCAAGAAGGATTAATAAAAGACGACATAAGAGGCACCACGTCATCAAGTGCAAGAAGAGAAACACCAAGCCAAGTATTTGGATGGAACACTCCGGGTGGGATCAGTGAAGATTCTAGAGTACGAAACATAGGACTTGACGATACACCTATAAGAGTGGACAGAGATCTTGGACATTGTTTTGTTTTAGATGACGGAGATAAAAAAGGCAACAACAGACTTGCGAGAATTAGAACAGCGTCAGGACATCAATTGTTGATGCACGACACAGAAGGGGTAGTATATCTTGCAAACGGTTCAGGAAAAGCATTTATAGAAATGGCCAGTGACGGAACAGTAAGTGTATTTTCTGCATCAGGTATTAACATAAGATCCGGGGGTGACTTTAACATACACTCGGACAGAGATATTAATTTCCATGCCAAACAGAGAATTAGAATGGTCAGTGATATAAACATTGCCAGCAGTTCACCAAGAATATTCAATATGGGTGAAGCAGGAATTTTTAACTCTTCACAAAAAGGAATTATACAAAGTTTTGCTAGAGATGGAATTATGTCACACGCCGGAGCACAGTTGCACAGTGCCAAAGGTGCACATCATTTGAAAGGTGGTAGGATTGATCTAAACTCAGGAAGTAGAAGTAATGAAGGCTGGGGTTGCAGTTGGTTAACACCAGATCATCAAAACGTAGCAATTATTGTTACAGATGCTAAAGACATAGATATAGAAAAACCAATCAAAGAAGGTGGAGAACCAAACACACTGGATGTCAGAACAACAGTATCTGACTTTGTTACCCATGAGCCATATGCAAGACAAAGCAGTCAAGAACGTAAGAAAAAATATATTAGCGGTGTGCTAGAAAAAATTAAAGAAAATAATCCAGATATATCGTCGGCAAAATTAAAAGAAATAAAAGAAACATTAATGGCAAACAAAACAATATCTGGAGTAGCATCTCAGGTTAAAAAACTTGTGGCATTAAATGACGAAGTAAATTTAAAAGTTAAAGATATCACTGAAATAGTCGATGCCGCAAAAAATATTGAATCAATAATCAAACAAGAATCACTATCGTTTGTGCAAGGTATAACATCAGGCAATATCGTTGAAAGTGTGGCCCAAATAAAACAATATGCCAATATTGCAGAAAACTTCTTTTTAGGATCTAAAACTGGACCGGCTAATATGTACAGAAATCCATCAGGATTATCCACAGCACTTAAAAGTGCAGGTCCTTTCATTAGTAAATTAAAATTTTGGTAGAATAAATATTACAAATGGCATACGATTCAAATTCATCAAATAGTGCAGGCGGCGGAGCAATCACGTTTAAAGGATTTTCATCTCGAGCAGAGCAGAAAAATTTTAAACAGTACGACTTTGAGGTTGCTAAACAAGATTTAATCAACAGATTGTCAGTGCGTAAAGGAGAACGTGTTGAAAACCCAGAGTTTGGAACTATAATTTACGATGCCATATTTGAACCGTTCACAGAAGCACTCAAAGAAACAATACTTGAAGACATAACTGCTAATTTAAATGCTGATCCTCGTATATCCACCAACGAAATCACAGTGAGAGAAGCAGACAAAGGAATAGCCATACAGGCGTCTATCACGTATGTTCCACTAAACATCACTGAAAAACTATCATTCAACTTCGATGAAAACTCGTTGTTACGCCTATCTTAAAGTACGCACATAATTAATACTATAAATATCATTATTAAAGTATTATGGCCACTACAGACAGACAAAACAGATTATTAGTTGCGGAAGATTGGAGAAAGATCTATCAATCCTTTCAACAAGCAGACTTCAAATCCTACGATTTTGAAACACTTCGTAGAACAATGGTCGCATACCTAAAAGAAAATTATCCAGATGATTTCAACGACTTTGTTGAGAGTTCTGAATATGTAGCACTTTTGGATTTGATTGCCTACATAGCACAGGCGTTGTCGTTCAGAGTTGATTTAAATGCCAGAGAAAACTTTTTAGAAACAGCAGAAAGAAGAAATTCTATATTAAGATTAGCAAGGCTGATTAATTACAATGCAAAAAGAAACCAGCCAGCAACAGGGTTGTTGAAAATAAATGCAATATCCACAACTCAAGATGTAAGAGATTCATCAGGAGCAAATCTATCAAATCAAACAATTTTATGGAACGATTCTGCAAACTCAAATTACAGAGAACAGTTCACAGCAATACTAAATGCGGCAAACCAAACAGGACAACTGTACGGAAATCCAAGAGAGTCAGACAAGATTGGCGGCATTGACACAGAAGTTTATACATTAAGTTCAAATCAATCTGACTTACCGATGTTTAATTTTACAAAAAGTGTTGGTGGGGTGAATAGAGATTTTGAAATTGTATCTTCAACGATAGAAGATTCAGAATCTATATATGAGGCAAAACCAGTTGAAGGTACAGGAATAACATACACATACAGAAATGATGGTTCCGGAGACAGTTCCAACAACACAGGATTTTTCATGCTGTTCAAACAAGGAAGAATGCAACAAACAACATTCACAGTTAACTCAGCAATCACAAATTATATTCAATCTTTAGATTCTCCAAACATTAACAACAGCGATGTTTGGTTGTACCAATTAGATCAGTTTGGACAGATAACAAGAGAATGGACACAGGTACCGTCTTTATCAGGCAACAATGCAATTTATAATTCTTTATCCAAATCAGAAAGAAATATTTACAATGTTGTTACAAAAGCAAATGACCAAGTAGATTTAGTTTTTGGAGATGGAAACTTTTCTAATCTACCACTAGGTTCGTTTAAATCATTTTACAGAACTAGTGACAATGCCAAGTATTCGATTCAACCAGCAGATATGCAAAACATAGTAGTTGCAATACCTTATGTGGACGCCAACAGCGGACAACAAACACTATCTATAACATTAGGTTTACAAGCATCAGTTTACAACTCATCTGCATCAGAGTCAAATGATTCTATAAAAGAAAAAGCAGGACAAGTTTATTATTCACAAAACAGAATGATTACTGCTGAAGATTATCAAGTAGTGCCTCTTTCAGCATCACAAGAGATTGTTAAAGTAAAATCTACAAACAGATCCGCTTCAGGTATTTCTAGAGCAAAAGAAATATTAGATCCAACAGGTGCGTACTCAAATGTAAGTGTGTTTGCTGAAGATGGAATATTGTACAGAGAAGAATCAACACAAAAATTTACTTTCACTTTTAATAATAAAAATGACATACAATCTACACTAGATGCAAAAGTTGAAGCAAAATTAAAAACACCATATGCAAGACAGTTTTACTACTTCAAATATGGAACAAAAGATTTAAGCACACTATCAGCAGAATGGAATTCAACAACAACATCAACAAATGCCAACACTGGCTATATCAAAGCCGCAGGACCTTTGGTGCTAGGTGACTTTGCAACTTCAAATTTAAAATATGCTAAACCAGGAGCATTGATTAAATTTACATCTCCAGACACAAGAACTTTCTTAAATGGAGTGTTAGTTGCATCAGCAACTGATAACAGCCAAGATAGATCGTGGGCAAAAATTGGTGCAGTATCAGGTGACGGTGCTAACAGCGGAGTAGGAAATTTAGAATCAGGTGCAGGTCCAGTAACATTGAATAATATAGTACCAAACGGAGCAGTAGTAAATGCTTTAATACCAAACTTTACAACATCATTATCAGCAGAATTAGAAGCAGACATTATTGATAGAATTGACGCATACGAAGAATTTGGATTGAGATATGATTGGGACACAGAAACATGGAAAGTTATTACATCAACAAATTTAAGTGCAAGTGCTGTGTTTAGTTTAACAAACCAAGGATCAACAGCAGGCACAAACGCAGATGCTAGTTGGTGGTTTAAATTTACAAATGATGGAAACACGTATACTGTACAATATAGAAAATTAGATTATATTTTTGAATCAGAATCACAGAACAAATTTCACTATGATGCACAAGAAAAAATTTACGATTACAAACTAGGAACAAGTGTTAAAGATACAATTAAAGTATTAAAAACTAACTCAATAGTTTCTTCAGGCAACGCAATTGGCTACCCAATTAATTGGCAAGTGGTAGATACAGTAACAGAAGCAGACGGTTTCCAAGACAATAGAAAAGTAAAAGTAGGTTTCTTTGATGCCGACGATGATGGCGTGGTAGATAATCCAGAAATATTTGATATTATTGTTGAACCCGATTCAAGTGTTACTACGAAATTTGTATTTTTTGAAAAATATATATCATACAATAATATATCAAGATTTAAACCTTATGCATCAACAAATTTTGTTGTAACAAAAAATGAAACAGACATTACATTAAATTCGTCAACATACACAGATGAACAATTATTTTATTTTTATGATTCAGCAGAAGATGTTATTAAGAAATACAATGCAACAACAAACACTTTATCAACATCAACAGATTACACAGCAAGAAGAGGAAGAAGCAGTATAAACTTCCAATACAAACACAATGCAGGACAGGAAACTAGAATTGATCCAAGTGTGTCTAATATTGTTGATGTATACATGCTGGAAAGAACTTACGACAATCTTTACAGAATATGGTTGCAAGACGGCGGAACAGAGCCAATGCCATCAACATCAAACCAATTGAGAATAAGTTATTCAGGCGTACTTAACCCATTGAAATCATTAGCAGATCAAATAATATATCACCCTGTAAAATACAAAATATTATTTGGCACAAACGCAGACGAAAATTTACAAGCCACTTTCAAAGTTGTAAAAAATTCTAAAACAAATGTTACAGATGCAGTTATCAAAACAAGAGTTATTGCCGCA
>Ga0181402_1000658_pt1 | contig 12732 bp, 13 predicted proteins | sample 25SPOviralmetaG_FD_130131 | JGI IMG/M metagenome (GOLD analysis project Ga0181402, IMG submission 130131) | Marine viral communities from the oligotrophic San Pedro Time Series (SPOT) site, San Pedro Channel, CA, USA - 25 SPOT_SRF_2011-08-17 | ecosystem: Environmental > Aquatic > Marine > Strait...
ATACTAATTGCTGGAGTTTCATCTATGAATAGAGGAAGTTCAGCAATATTTTTGGAGGTTTCTAAAAATTGATCAAATTGTTCATCTGAAATTCTTCCTCTTCTAATATCATTAGAGCCTATACGTGCTTGCTCAGATATAATTCTAGTCGACAGTTGTTCTGATGACATTTCCAAAGAAAAAAATGCTATTGAAGATTTCTTACCATTATCTTGAATATTTTTTGCTGCATTAAAAGCAATATTTGTTGCAAGAGAAGTTTTACCCATTGACGGTCTACCAGCTATAATAACTAAATCAGATTGATGTAATCCTCCAAGTTTATCATCTAAATCTCTTAAGCCAGTTGGAACACCAACTATTCCACCTTCATTTTTATAAGCAGCGGATGCCATTTCAATTGTCTGTTTCATAGCATCATCAAACTTGATTAAAGAAGAACTAAAAGAACCTTTTTCTGCTAAATCAAATAATAATTTTTCAGAGTTTTCAATAATATTTTGCCCACTTGTATCTAAGTCATTTATTTTTGCACTATCAATAGTTTGTTCTGAAATTTTAATCAATTCTCGTCTTACAAACATATCATAAATTATCTTTGAATATTCAATAGCCTGTCTTATTGACGTAGAAAATTTTGTAACTTTAACTAAATATTCAGGAACATTTAAATCATCTTTTTCGTCTTCAAAATAATTTTTCAGTGTAATAGGATTTGCTAGCATCCCTTTATAAATTAAATTTTCAATAGCATTATAAATTTTTTGATGCATTGGATCATAAAAATTTATGTTCGAAATAATTGTGCTTATTTCATCAAAAATTTCATTAGATACTAATATGGAGCCAATTACAGATTGTTCAGCTTCAATATTATTAGGAAGTTCCTTAAACTTATCTTTAACAATACTAAGATTATTTTCCATGAGGATAAATTACACTAAAATATATTATTAAGAATTTAAAAAATATACTGTGGAAGAAATTGTATAATTATTGAATTGTCTCAGCCGATTGAACATTAATTGAGATTTCAGCATCAACTGCAGAGTGCAAATAAATTTTTACCTTAAATTTACCAAGAGATTTTATTTCCTGAACAGGTTGAATCATCGAAGGCTTAATATCAATTTTATTTTTTTCTTGAATAAGCTTAGCAATTTCTGTTGGTTTTACTGAACCATATAATTCATTGTTTTCTGTGCTTAGTTTTTTGACAGTAAATTCTTTATTATTTATTTGCTCTGAAATTTTTTGAGCTTCTGCCTTCTTCTCATTATCTTTTTTTGCAAGATCAGACTTAATTTTTTCAACTTCTTTGATGTTTTCTTTTGAAGCATATAAAGCTTTTTTATTTGCAATTAGAAAATTTCTCGCAAAACCTCTTTTCACATCAATTACTTCTCCAATCGATCCAATTCTTTTTACATTTTCTAATAAAATTACTTTCATTTTATAATAATGCTAAATTTCTAGCTCTCTTAATGGATAAAGATAGTTCTCTTTGTTTTTTTTGACTAACATTTGTTATTCTTGAAGGCAGAATCTTACCATTTTCAGATATGTATTTTTTGAGAAGTTTTATGTTTTTATAATCAACTTTAGGTGCACCTTTAATTGATAATGGACAACTTTTTTTAAATTTATATTTATTTGGTTGAAAAATACTTAATTTTGCAAAATTGCTTTGCTTTCCTTTTTTATTTCCACTTTGTCTTTTAGGCATAATTAAATATTTGGTTTATCTTTTTTTTCAAATTTTTCACTGTCCTCTTTTTTTGCAAAATAATTTGTGTTTAAATCAAAATCTTTTACTTTAACTGTTAAGTATCTAAGTAATTTTTTGTCTATTGCCTCATTTTTTTCTAATTCTTCAACTACCTTACCTTTACCTTTGATTTTGAAGTGAATATAACTACCTTTCTTATTCTTTTTAATCAAATATGCTAGATTAAGTAAACCCCAGTTCTCAGTTTTAACTACTTCCCCATCATTTTTTTCTACAATTTTTGAGTATTTTTCCGCAAGTTGTTTAAGTTCACTCGGCGAAGTATCTTGCCTAGCTATAATTGTGTGTTCGTATAAATTCATTTAAAATCTTTAATAAAACGTGAGGATATACTATTATAAATCTTCAATTACAATAGTAAAAAGGACAAAAATTAAATAAAATTTCATATGTTTTCAGTAATATTTCCAGGACAAGGTTCCCAAATTGTTGGAATGGGAAAAGAGTTCTATGAAAAATATGATCTAGTGAAAAATTTTTTTAAAGAAGCTGATGAGGTATTAGACTTTCCTTTGTCTAAAATAATTTTAGAGGGACCGAAAGACGAATTAGATTTAACAACAAACACTCAGCCAGCAATTTTTTTAATAAGTTATTCAATTTTCCAGGTTATCAAAAAAGAATTTAATATAGATTTGAACAAAGCCAAATTTTTTGCTGGACATTCTTTAGGAGAATATTCTGCATTATCATGTGCTGGATATTTAAATTTTCATGACACAATTAAAATTTTAAAACTAAGAGGAAGCGCAATGCAAAATTCTGTACCAAAAGGAGAGGGTGGTATGCTGGCAGTTCTTGGTACAACTGTCGAAGATATCGAAAATGTTTTAAAAAAAAATCAAAATAACTTCGTAGCCGAAATTGCAAATGATAATTCTACAGGGCAAATCGTATTAAGTGGCAAAACAAAAGATTTAGAAAAACTAAGCTCTTATTTGAAAGAAAACAAAATTAAGAATATTAAACTACCTGTAAGTGCTCCATTTCATTGTAGTTTAATGAATAAAGCTACCGAAATAATGAAAAAAGAGCTTGATAATTTAACTTTTAAAAAAGGAAGCAATCCTCTTATATCTAATATCACAGCAGATGAAATTTTTAATGCTGATGAATTAAAAGATTTGTTAGTTAAACAGATTGAAAATAGAGTTCGCTGGAGAGAAAGTATTTTAAATATGATTAATAAAGGTGTTGATCAATTTATTGAAATAGGACCTGGAAAAGTTTTGACAGGCTTGGTAAAGAGGATAAATAAAGAAATTAAAGTTATTTCAATTAATGGTGAAGAAGATATAAAAAATATAAAATTATAAAAATATGAAAGATTTAAATAATAAGAATATAATTGTCACAGGCGCATCTGGAGGAATTGGCAATTCAATTGTAAGTAAATTGAATGAATGTGGAGCAAACATTTTAGCTTCTGGAACTAGATTAGAAAAACTTGAGGAATTAAAAAGCAAATTTAAAAATTTAAAAATATTAAAATTTGATATTTCACAGAGTGGTAAAATTGAAGAATTTATTGAAAATGCATCAAAAGAACTTGGAGGTTTAGATTGTGTAATTAATAATGCAGGTATAACACAAGATAATTTAGCAATAAGAATGAGTTTAGATGAGTGGAAAAAAGTAATAGATATAAATTTAACATCAACATTCTTGATAAGCAAATTTGCAATTAAAAAAATGCTTAAAAATAAAAAAGGTAAAATTATAAATATCACCTCTGTAGTAGGTCATACTGGAAATCTTGGCCAAGCTAATTATACAGCATCAAAAGCTGGTATAGTAGCAATGTCAAAAAGTTTAGCTGTTGAATATGCAAAAAAAAATATCAATATTAATTGTATTTCCCCAGGATTTATTAAAACAGCTATGACAGATAAAATAAATGAGACTTTTAAAGAGGCAATTATTTCCAAAATACCATCTGCTAGATTAGGCGAACCAGAAGATATTGCAAATGCAGTTCTTTTTTTATCATCAAGCCAGTCAGATTATATCAATGGTGAAACATTACATGTAAATGGAGGCATGTATATGGCTTGACAAAACAAGTAATTAAACTAATAACGATTTTATAACAAAAAGGATGAATATGTCAGATGATGTTTCAAGCAAAGTAAAAAAGATAGTTGCAGACCATTTAGGAATTGATGAAGCGAAAGTAACAGAAGAATCTAGCTTTATAGATGATTTAGGCGCTGATAGTCTAGATACAGTAGAACTAGTAATGGCTTTCGAGGAAGAATTTGGTTCAGAGATTTCTGATAGCGAAGCTGAAAAAATATTAACAGTAGGTGATGCTGTTAAATTTATTGAAGGCAAAGCAAATTAAGAAATTCTTTAATGCCCTCTTTAGATGATGGGATAATGGTGATTTTATCTTCTCCTTCTGGAGCAGGTAAAACAACTCTAGTTAATCTTTTAGCCAAACAAGATAATTTTAAAGTATCTATTTCGCATACAACAAGGCAGCCACGTCAAAATGAAATTCCAAATAAAGATTATTATTTTGTAAATAATGAGGAGTTCAAAAGAATAATTAAAAATCAAGAATTTTTAGAGTACGCAAAAGTTTTTAATAATTATTATGGAACAACAAGAACACAAGTTGTTGAAAAGTTAAATAAGGGACAGAATGTTTTATTCGATATTGATTGGCAGGGCGCGGATCAAATAAAAAATAAAAATTTAGATTATAAATTAATAACCTTTTTTATATTACCTCCTAGTAAAGAGATATTATTTGAAAGATTATCAAATAGAGACATGAAAGATAAATTAATAGTTGAGGAAAGAATGAAACAGTTTGAAAGAGATGTGCTTCATTGGATAAATTATGATTATGTAGTAATCAATGATAATCTCCAAGATTGTTATATTAAAATTCATAATTTAATTAAAGCTGAGATAACCAATGGTTCAAAAGATTATGATCGAGAATATATTAGAAATCACGTTGAGAAGTTAACTTCTTAATTTCTCATATTCATCAGCTAATTTAAGATAAGTTTCAATACTTAAATTTTGTGGTCTTTGATTTAAGGCAATATTCAGTTTATTAGCCACATCTATCTTGCCGTTAAAAATTTGATAATAGGGTTTTTTAATCATTTTTCTACGATGCATAAAAAAAATTCTTGTAATTTTTTCAATGCTTTTTGGATTTTTTAATTTATAAAAATTTTTTTTAGGCTTAAAAAGTAATATAGTGCTATCAATTTTAGGTTTAGGAAAAAAACTATATGGACTTACATCACAGATCTTTTTTATATCTAATTTCCAATTAGATAAAATTGACAATCGACCATAATTTTTTGAATTCGAAAGGGATATTATTCTATCAGCAACTTCTTTTTGAAACATTAAAATCAAATAATCAAACCAAAATTTTTCATCTTTCATATTCAAAATCCATTTAATTAGTATTTCAGTAGAAATATTATATGGAAGATTTCCAAAAACAGTTAAGCAATCTTTCTCTAAAGAGCATTCATCTAAATCGAGTATATCTTTATTGATTAAGTTAATTTTTGATCCCAATTTTTTTTTTAATAGATTTCCTAAGTTTGTATCTTTTTCAACAACAATTAATTTTTTAGGCTGTTCATCTAATATTTTTTCAGTTAAATTTCCTGTTCCAGGCCCTACTTCTAAAATATTCTTATTTTTAATACTTACTAAATCTATAATTTTCTTTAGTATATTTTGATCAATTAAAAAATTTTGGCCAAGACTTTTTTTCGCTCTAATCACTTATTATCTAAAAAAGTCAAAGCGCGGATTAAACTCAAAGGATCTGATTTATTTTTTCTATACATCTTTTGATTTGGCCCATGATCTGGGGATACTCTCAAAAAAGGGAGACCTAAAGTTATATTAATAGCGTCATACTCATAAATTGTTTTTAAAGGAGCTAGCACTTGATCGTGATACATGCCGATTATTACATCAAATTTTTTCCTGTTTGATTTCAAAAAAATTGTATCGGCAGAAAATACTCCTTTAATGCTAATATTTTTTTTTGTTGCCTTTTTAAGAGCTGCTTCAACTATACTCTTATCTTCATTATTTTTTAATATACTTTCACAATGAGGATTTAAACCAGTTATTGCTATTTTAGGTTTTTTATTAAAATATGAGATAAAAAAATTATGAATAATTTCTATTTTTTCAAAAACCTTTTTTTTTGTTATATTTTTTGAAACAAGTTTAATTGGCAAATGTGTTGTGACAGGACAAACCGATAACTCTTTATTATAAATTAACATACCAAATTTTTTGGTATTAAAATATTTTGAAATATATTCTGTAATACCTAAATATTTTTTATCTAAAAAAGTACTTTTATTAATTGGTCCATTGATAAATTTATGAGTAATTCTTTTTTTTAATAATGAAAAAGCTATAGAAAAACAATCATTAATATATTTTTTCAAATTATAATTTTTAGATGATTGCTTAGATGTTGTTTTATAAGGAATGTCAATTAAGTTGATATTATCATTATTTATTTTAATTTTTTTAAATTTTTTAGGATCTAATAAATTAATCTTTTTTTTAAATGAAAAATATTCCATTTCTTTTAATAGAATATTTTTACAACAAATTAAAATTAAGGGACTTTTAATTTTCTTTCTTTTTATTGATTTAAAAAATATTTCAAAAAAAACACTTCTTGGCTCACCAGCAACAACAAGTATTGGTTTATTTTTCATCTATTTTGCTATTAATCTTTAATTTATCAAAATATATTTTTGAAAATTGGTTCAATTGTTTATCTTTTTCAATTTGAATTAATTTTTCAAGTTCTTTATCTTTGTTGACCTTAGCTTTAGCAATTCTGATCTCATTTACTTTTATAATTAAAAAATTATTATTAATCTTTATTACTTCAGAATATTGACCTGCAGATAAAATTTTTACTTTATCTAATAAATTTTTTGGTAAATTATTTTCATTAACCCACCCAACTTTTCCACCAAACTTCGCTGTTCCAGTAATACTGTATATATTAGCGGTATTATCAAATCCTATTTCTAAGATACTTTTTTTGATTTGAGTTATTAAATTTTTGATCTCTTGATCTTTTTTTTTATTAAAAATAATTTCTGATATAAGGTATTCCTTCTGATCTTTATTAACTATATTTTTAACTTTCTTCTTTAATTTCTCTTTATCAATATTAATTTGATTTTTATATTTTGAAAATACGAGTTCATTCCAAAATAATTCCATTCTAACTTTTTCTTTTACTTGTTCTAAATTATAAGTCTTTCTTAAACTTAGCTCCTTTTGTAAATCCTCTTGACTTTTAAAATTTAATTGACGGTAAAGATTATCTAAATATTCATTAACATACTGTGTATTATTTTTATCTAAGTCAATGAATCTCATAATTTCCTTTTTTTTTATAATTTCTTGTATTAAAGAATTCTTAGACAATTCAAGAATTTGATTTTCTTCTAATTGAGATAGTTGTGGATTGAGTATTTTTAAGTATTCCCCCTCTTTTATTACATCATAATTTGTAATGATTTCATCATCAACTGAGGTGACAATAAATATATTTGCAAGCAAATTTTGAGACAAAGTAATGTATAAAAAATAAAATATTATAAGAAATTTTTTTATCATCAATTTCTAAGATTTGGACTACTTGCTTCACCAAAAGGTATTATTGTTAATTTAAAAAAGACACTTTCAACCGGTTTTAAATCTCTATCATCATAATAATCTTTGTTATATTCAATTGATGCAGCAAGGCAATCATTCTTATATTGATACATTAAATTATAATATTCAGTTAAGTTTGTAGTTTTGTTTTCTCTAGTTGAAAATGATAATTGATTTGAGTCATCTATTAAGTAAGAAGTCTTGTTATATAAATAAGAGCTTTTATCATTAGTAATATTTTCATTTAAATAATCAAATTCTGTAACAAAATTATTTATTTTAAATTCAGTAGTTAATTTTTCATAACTCAATTCTGAAAAACTATTTTTGATAGAGGTATTATAATTAACACTAATTATCTCATTAGGAGTGTATGAAACTTCCCCAAAAATGTTAGAAAATTGTTCACCTATTTGATTGTCACCAGGTAAATCTTTATTTTCCTTAAACCTAAAATTATTAGCTAATTTTAAGTTTAGAACTTCTCTAGCTTTTCTACTATCAATCAATGAATAGTCAGTACCATAAATTATTGATGTTCCACCTTCGATGAAATTATTATCAGTTGTTCTTGTAAGAGAATAAACATTGTTAGTATCTATTCTAAAGTTTTTGTTAGATATATCTCTTGTATAATTTGGTGCAATATTAAAACTTATTTTTGGTTTAAAAATTTCTTCGTATCTTTTATTCTTTTTTATTAATGGGTATGATGAATTATATTGGAGAATACCTGATAAATAATGATTTGTTTCATTTTCAAATTCTTCAGAATTTTCAGATTCTATATTGGTATTTTTAACTATAAATTTGTAATTATTAAAAAAACCTTTTTGCGTAATTTGCGAGTTAGAGTTAAAAATTAAATCATTAATATTATTTTTTTCATAAACATTCGTATCGTAATTTCTTATTAAAGCCTGAGATTTGAAAGAAAAATCTCCATTTAACCTAGTTTTGTTATCAATTTTTTTAAGTATATCTATTTTAGGTAAAATATAATCAAATCTATCATGATCGTTTTTATTTAGATCTTCATAAATTGTTGTTTCTAAATTTAAAGAAAAATCACCAGAGCTTAAACTAAAACCTGTTGAATTTTCTAAAACATCATCATCTACAACAATTTCAGATTTTATTTTATTTTTTCTTAAATATGTATCGTTAGAAGTTCTCTGTAATTTAAAAAAATATTTACTATCTTTAAAACTTTTTAAATCAAAACTTTTTGCATAATCATAAAATAAATGGCTTTTTGAATCTTTTTTTTCTTCTAAGAATAAACCAATATCAGCTTTAAGATTACTTTTAGAATTTACCTGCCTATACTCATTTTGAAGAAGGATTTTTTCACTATTATATAATCTTGGTTTAAATGTTAAATCTTTATTTTCAGCAATCGCGAAAAAATAAGGAACTTTTAAATAATTATCAGAATTTGAGCTTTGAAAGGTTGGAATTAAAAATCCAGATTTTCTATTTACTGTTGGATCAGGGTGAAAAAATCTAGGAAAATAAAAAACTGGAATATCATAAACAGTTAATAACGCGTTTTTATAATTTATAATCTTACCTTTTTTATCATGACTTACTTCCTCAGCTGATATTTGCCAAGGGGGGCAGCCGTCTCTTTTTTTACACGTTGTAAAGACACCTTTCTTAATTTCAGTTACAAATTCGTTATTTACAAAACTATTTCCTTTTAACCTTGGTTCATTTTTATTATTTAGTGATGAGTTATCTAGATTTAAATCAATATCTTTACCAAAAATATTACCCGTATCAGTATTGATATATGCTAATGGTGAATGTAAATGGTTCCCTTGTTGATCTCTCATATTAAGATTTGATACTTTTATTATTCTTCTATTCAAATCATAATAAAATTTATCTGCAGAATAAGAATTATTTAATTCATCTTTAATGATTATCTCACTGTCTGAACTAATTAATTTTATATTTTCATTATATTCTACTTGATTAGTTAAAATTATTATTTTGTTTTTGAGATTTTTAATTTCAATATTACCGCTAATATCTATAGACTTATTTTGAATGTTATATATGCTTTTATCAAATTTTATCTCTATATTATCTGACTTTAACTTTGCTAAACCATTTCCAACAGATTTTAAAGTATTTTGATCTTGCGAATATTCAAATGTACTAGCGTATATCTCTATGTCTTTATCTAAAGTTACAGCTTTCCCCTCTTTTGCAATAATTAAATTTTTATCCTTTAAAATTTCAATATTTTTTGTTTCAAACAAAATATCTTCGGCATAGACTAGATTACTTAAACTCAAGAAACAGAATATAAATATTTTTAATTTATTTTTCATTAATATTTACCAAGCTTATTACAGATATAATTGAAATTATAACTAATGGGAAAAAAATTGATATAAAGATGGGTAATTTTCCATTTGTTCCAAGTGAAGTAAAAATGAATTTCATATAATAAATCACCACTGACATCAATATTCCTGTTATTAAATGAGTAAGAATCGATCTGTTTTTTGAAAAATTAAAAACAATAACCGCTGCTAGCAATGTCAGAATACTATATAAAAGTGGAACAGTACACAAAGTCAATAAATGAATGACCACTTCATCTGAGGAATAACCTAATCTATCAAAGTCTTTCTTTAGATCGATAAGCTTTATCAAATTAAGGGTTGAAATATTTGAAAAAAGATTACTAATTTTTTTTTCATTAAAATTTGTCTTAATATAAATTGATTCCTCAGTTTTATTAGAAATATTATCTTTTGTGATTAAAGGGCTATATATTTTCCAATTAAAGTTTGTAATGTCTACTTTTTTAGATTGTATAGTTCTAGTTAACTCAAAATCTGAATTAAATTGATTAATTACAGTATCTGTTAAGTAGTTTCCTCTTATATAATTTGATTTAATTATTAAAGTATTTTCACCTACTTCATCTTTTATCCAAAGACCACTATCAGTTACCATCGCAAGGTATCTATTATCATTTGAGAATGTATTTTTTATATTTGAATAGTGAAATTTTAATTTTGAAGAAATATTATAATAAACTAATACGTTAAATATACCAATTGCAAGAGAAAGAAAAAAGAAAATTTTTATTATTTTGAAATTACTTAAACCATTTTGTTTCAATAAATTTAATTCATCATTTTTAAATAAATCATATAAAACAAATTGAGTAACAATCAAAAATATAAATGGAAAAATTTCAAATAATGTAATTGGTGCATTAAGCAATGTTAAAAAATAAGGATAGAGACCAGAGGATTTTATTTCCTTGAAAAAGTTTATTTCCTCTAAAATTCCCAATATACAAATCAAAGAAAAAAATATCATAGTAATCTTAAAAAATTTTATTAAAAAAATATTAATTAAATATTTATGATAAACTTTAAGCATTTTTAGAAATTCTATTAAAAAAAATATATGAAAAAATAAATATAATCCAAGGAATTAAAATATAAACAAATATTGAATAAAACGATAATGAAATATTTCTCAAAGATACCTCGGAAATTACTAAAATAATTATAATTAAAAAAAATATGATATTTATATTTCTCTTTTGATTTACATGATTTTTGTCATAGATAATTAAAAAACAACTTAATAAAGAAATTAAAGGAATATAAATAGGTTTATATAGTCTTTTCATTATCTCTCTGACAATTTCGTTTTTAACACTATCTCCACAATTAAATGATGCAAATACCTCAGTATTGATATTAAAGAAACATCCTAGTAATCCTCTAGTACTTATCTCTTGTATTTTAGGAACTATGATTGTTTGAGAATCAAAATCATTTAAACTAAAATCGATTTCATCAAATTTAAAAGTATTTGTCTCAAAGTTTTTATAATTAATTATCTTTCCATTAATAAGTCTGAACACTTTATTTTTATTATTACTTAATAAAATTCCTTTTTTTGCATATATCATTCTCGAAGCATCATTTTTTGAATCATCTAAAAAAATATCATTATAAGATCCATCATCATTTTTTTCCTTGATAAAAATAGTTAGATCTTTTGCAACATTTATAAATTTCCCTTCTTTAATTAGGGAGGTGAAAAAATCAATATTTGAGTTTTTTAAAAAATTTCTCGCCTCATATTGAGACTTTGGTGATATAAATGAGCCTAAAAAAATTTGAACTAAAAAAATAATTAATGAAAATAATAATAATTTTTTTGCAAAAAAAATTTTGCTAATACCATTGAACCAAAAAAGATTTAGTTCATTTTTATTTTCGTACTGTAAAATTATGTAAAATAATGATATGAAAAATATAAATGGTAATATTCTGTGAACTATTTTTGGAAAATTCAGTAATGTATAAAAAAAATAAACTTGTAAACCATGTCCATCTTCAGTAACAAAGTCAAAATAATTAACAGCCTGAATTATCCAAACTATCAAGCTCATTATTAGCAAAAAAGTGACAAAGAACTTAAGGATATCTTGGTTGAATTTTTTAAATATTAATTTTTTCATTGAAATTCCGAATGTAATACATATATAGCATCTATCTCGTATAGATTGTATTAGAAATTTATGACTGTTCAAATAAATTATAAAAATAAGGGTTTAAAAAAAAATGCAAGTAATCTCGTGTTATTTGTAGGAGAAAACTACAATATTAACGGCTTAAAAAAAAGTATTTCTAGCACTGAGTATTCTTACATATCAGATTTATTAAAAACTAGTGATTTAAAAAAAGATATTCTATCTTTTAAGATTAATTCGAAAAAAACAATATTTTTAGTGTCTATAAAAAAAGATGCAAAAATATCAGATATCGAGAATCTGGGAGCAAAATTTCATAACTTTTTAAATAATGATAAGAATAGAGAATATATTGTAAATTCAGACACAATTTCTATTAAAATAAATAATTTTGTGGGATTTTTTCTACATGGATTAAAATTAAAATCTTACCAATTCAATATTTACAAATCAAAAAAAAATAAAAAAATCATTTCTATTAACGTTATGAGTAATAAGAATAAGGTGTCTAAGCAAGATCTTTTAAGATTTAAAGCTATTGAGCAAGGAAGTTTTTTTGCAAGAGACCTTGTATCGGAACCAGGAAATGTTCTTCACCCTGATGAATATGCAAAAAGAATAAATACACTCAAAAAACTAGGTTTAAGAATAAATGTATATGATAAAAAGAAATTAAAAAAACTTGGAATGAATGCCTTACTTGGAGTTGGTCAAGGAAGTATTCGTGGATCATACCTTG
>Ga0181402_1000660_pt1 | contig 12729 bp, 8 predicted proteins | sample 25SPOviralmetaG_FD_130131 | JGI IMG/M metagenome (GOLD analysis project Ga0181402, IMG submission 130131) | Marine viral communities from the oligotrophic San Pedro Time Series (SPOT) site, San Pedro Channel, CA, USA - 25 SPOT_SRF_2011-08-17 | ecosystem: Environmental > Aquatic > Marine > Strait...
GATCCAACAATAGTTGTAGCACCAGTCATAGGGGTATGATACCATGTGCTTGTTGAAGCATTAAATGCAACTGCAGCATTGTCTGACATTGCACAAAAGTTACCATTAGATCCAACAATAGTTGTAACACCAGTCATAGGGGTTACATACCATGTGTTTGTTGAAGCATTAAATGCAACTGCACTAGCTTGTGACATTACACAAAAGTTACCATTAGATCCAACCATAGTATTAGCACCAGTCATAGGGGTATGATACCATGTGCTTGTTGAAGCATTAAATGCAACTGCAGCATTGTGTGACATTACACAAAAGTTACCATTAGATCCAACCATAGTATTAGCACCAGTCATAGGGGTTACATACCATGTGTTTGTTGAAGCATTAAATGCAACTGCACTAGCTTGTGACATTACACAAAAGTTATTACCGCTGCTACATGAACCTCCACCGCCGTCTCCACCGCCGTCTCCACCGCCGTCTCCACCGCCGTCTCCACCGCCGTCTCCACAACAAGCTGGGCCATTAGCTTGAAACCAAGCATCTTCAGATTCTACATAAACATACATCTCCATTACGGAAGTGTCAAACCATAATGCGCCATCTTTAGGATTAATTGGCGCGTTAGTTTGAGTGTGGCAAATTCTGACCCAACTGCCATCTCCACGTAAAACCTTTATGTAATCCTTAGAGGCGCTTAAAGGCTGTGGAACAATCCCTGGATCTCCGTCTCCAGATTCCGTGGCTCCACCCATTATATCTGGAGAAAGCTTGCAATTTGAATCTATGCTTAAATAGTCGCCTACTTTTACTCCGCCTATTTGCGTCGTGGTTGCGCATTCTATAAAAAATGGATTGGGAGCGCTTAAAGTTCCGTCTTGAGATATGGTTAGGTTGTCTCCGACTTTTATGCCGCCTAAAGTAGAGGCGCTTGCAATTGGAAGTTCATAGTCTGCGTTGCCATGAAGAACTCCATTGCTAACAGTCAAGTTGTCCCCTATTATAACTCCACCAAGCGGTCTTTCATTCGTTCCATCAAAATTTTGAGCAGGAGGAAGTATGTATGATAAATAATTGTCGCCAGTGAAAGAAAGGGTGTCCCCAATTTTTACCACACCAGTGATTGTATGAGAAGCCTCCTTAACGCTTAATTCTCCGTCAGACTTTACTTGTAGGTGGTCACCAACTTTAATTCCACCAAGCCGAGTTTCTGTGGCCGTGGGAAGGATGTAGTTTCCAGTAGCACTTATTATCCCAAATTCATCTACGCTAAGGTTTTCCCCAACTATCACTCCTCCAATTGCAGGAAGAGGGTTTGCCTCTTCTTTGGCAATGGGCAAATTATAATCAAGGGTACCATCTTCTTCGATTTGAAGCGTATCTCCAACAATAATACCTCCCAGAGTACTGCGAGTTGCGGGAGGTAGTGCATATTCTGGAAACGTACTTAATACACCTTCTTCTGTAATGTTTAAATTTTCTCCTATTTGTACAACGCCAAGACTCGTGTAAGTTGCGATTGGAACGCCCGTTAAGACATCATTACCGCTGACTTGCAAGCCTCCCGTAAAGTTTCCGAAATTAAATTCTCCAGAATATATTGGAGCAACGCCAGAAAATACATCTATCCATGTAGCTCTTCTGGTGAATCTATCTAAGCCAGCCTCTTCACTGGTTGCAGTAGCTAGCCAATTTTGAGGTACTCTTTCGCCTATTTCGAGATCGGTAAGTTCACGTATTTTTATGTTTGCCATGTAGATATATATACACTAAAAATTAATGTCCGCCTAAATCTATTAAGTCTTTCATTGATAGTGAGCCGCCTTTCTTTTTAACAGCCTCTTCAAGAGATTTTCCACCATTGCTTGATAGCCCTAATTCATCTAGATCTTCTTTGGTAGCACCAACTATGGTTGACGCAGATGAATCGTCTGACATTTTATTTTTCATTTCATTTCTAGCGTCAGACGAGTTAGCAAAATCCAGAAGTGCTTCAGGGTCATTTTTTATTCTGTCTGGTATTTCATCACTAGAATCAAATATATTCTTAAAAATCCTTGTATAAATTATTAAGTTTAATTGAAAGCTATTTAACTTGACAACGGGTATACCAAAAAAATCAGTAGTAGTTTCTGAAAAAGAATAATATATTTTATAAAAATCTTGAAGAACTAGGTTTTGAATGTTTTTTTCTGAAAAATTACTATAGAATTTATTATATATTTTTACAAGGCCGCTGACTTCTGTCGCTCCCATGTATTCATATTCTTCTTGCGAGTAAAATTTTTCTTTCAGTTCTTTGTCTTTATGGAAGCTGCTAAACATATAGTGATCATTAGCCCTATTCAAAGCATAGGTTTCGCAACAATTTGAGATTAAGTTAGATTTCTTTGAGCTTAATTCTAGGTATTTATGTTCTGCTTCTTTTATTTGTTTATTTATCGAGTCCAATGCAGACTTCAGAAATACATTCTTTTTATTTTTAATTAAATTTTGAACGTAAAACTTTTGAGATTCTAATTCTGAATCATCTGATTTAGTCCAGATGCCTTCTTCGTTTAAATCATTGAAGACTTCTTCTTTTGTTGGAAGCCCTTTAAGCTTGGCTCGATTTAAATGTAAATCGTAAACAGATTCATAGTCAACTAAATCTGGAACAGATTGATGTTTTATATAGGCTTCTTTCTCTTTTATTGAACAGGGAGAGTAGCCATTTACTATTTCATTAAATAGTTTTCTGTAATTAGATGTTTCCACCCATCACAGTTCGCCAGAATCAATATCTTGTTCTAGGTTTTCAAACTCTTCTTCGGAAGCGTTTTGGCTAAAATACCAAAAACTAACAAAAGTCATAAGCTTTTCCCTGATAAGATCATATAGCTCATCTCCAGATTCATCAAGAACATAGTAAGACTCTTCCTTGGCTTCGGGCGTATCGCCTTCAAAAAATGGTCTTTCTGCACCTTCTGGACCTGTGACATGAGTTAAGTTGAGTACGTACCATAGAATGGTTTTATTTTGAGCTTTGGTGTCCGCTGTATGATTAAAGACGTTTTGATAGCTAGTCTCAAGTTCCACAATTCTTTTCCTAACTTCTGCAAAGTCTTCGTTTAGCTTTGATTCTTTTTCTTTTTCTTTTTCTGTTTTCTTCTTCTTGCTCATTAACCTGCCAAGGTCATTTTGAAGCTCTGCCAGTTCTCTGTATGAACGAACTAGTTCGGTAGAATCTTCTTCTGTTAAAAGTCCACCGCTATCACTGTACTTTTTTGCAAGCATGGCTTTAGTGAGAATTCCTTTTTTTATGCATTTGCTCATTTCCACACTAAACTCCATATCGGCATCTTCTATTTGCCTGCGAGAAGGTTCGGCTATGCGTATGGTGTACGGAATCTGTTTTTTAACCGTTTTTGTTTTGGTTACTTTTTCTTTTTCACCAGTCTCTTTGTTTACCTGTTCTGAAGTGTTTTGTTCTTCTGCTTCTTCTTCTTTTTCAACTTTAAATTCGTAGATTGTTTTTTTGTTCATTATTTATAATGTGGTGGTTAAATGATGTATGTTAAATTTAAAATTTAAAACTTATAGTAAAATTTTCAAAAGAATTTTCTGCGGTTCTTATGCTTTCGTTGCCTAAGTCTAATATTTTTTTTCTTAAATACTGTAGTTTTCTTTTATCAAAATGATCTGCCTGATTGATTACGTCGTGATATTCTTCTGGTATAGAGTCTCTTAATTTATCAAAATTAGATTCATGGTCGTGATTTAAGTCTTCAATTAATATTAAAAAAGATTTAAAGAGGGATTTAGTATTTCTACTATAAACTGCATTGAGTAGTTCGTCAGGCTGCATATTTTACATAAAGGATGTATTAGTATATTAATATTAAAAGTGTTTTTTTAAAGAACAAAGTGTATTATATCTTTATGGGATCATTAATTACAGCAGCGCAAAAAGCTGAATACGAAGCAGCCTTACAGCAAATACACGAAGAGTTTTCTAGAAATATATTTGCATATAAAGATTCAAAAAAAGTGATAGTAAGCACTGATCCTAATTTTAACTTTTTATACAACAATGTAAAAGGCGTAAATAAAACCGTAAATAAAACACAATTCAAGCTTATTTTAGCGAGAATAATGTATATGGATAAGCAAACGGAAGTTAACTTTGATTCTCAAGTTAGCAGTCAAATAAAAGTTAGCCATGACATAGGAGAAGTTAGGATCAAGCTTGACTCTGAAGGTTATGAGTATTTCAAGGATGCAAAAAGGGTTGAAATAGACGGCAGGTTAATGTTTAAAGTTACAGATGTTAAAAAACACGGACTGTTTACTCCTAAATTTTTCACCTACTATTTAAGGCCCACTGATTAATGAATATTAGGTTTACCGTCAATCAAAGAGAGCTGGACAGGGAAATAAAAAAGTCCCTACCTTCTAGAAATAGTGAAAGAAGAGTGGAAAGAAGCTTGAAAGATAAAAGCGGAGAGCTTATTTATAAAAAAATAGAAAAGATGAAAAAACAAATGATTCAAAATTTTCTAAGCCTACCTATTACTAAAGAAATAATGGAAGGGCCTGACGCTTCAAATATAAGTGGTACGCTTGGTGGTTATGGTAATTTGTTTTCTTTCATTGGTTTTTCAAAAGGGGATAAGCCTATAGCCCCGATTATACAACAACTTGAGAAAACGACCCATCGCGTAATAAAATTTTCTGCAAATGGTAGAGCTAGGTTAACAATTGAAATGCCAAGCAAACAAGATATATTTAAAGTTACACCCTTGCCTTGGGCAACAGGGATAAGCTGGGCACAAAGAATGGAAATTGGACTGTCTGGATTGGGCATGTATTTAAATACTAGTTCTCCGTCCAGTTCGTCTGGAAGGGGCATTCAGGTTAAAAACCCAATAAGAGGGGGCAAGTTTTCCAATCAGCCATATGTTTCGCAATTTTTGAATAAATGGCAGAAAGCTTTTTTAAACATAGATAAAAAAGTAAGCGTCTCAATATTATAAATATATGATACCTCAGTTCCAGCACGAAGCAACCACGAGTTTTGCACTTTGGCTTGATCACCATTTAACTTATAAGGCTCAAGCTTTTTCAAATAAAGAAGGAGATCTTTACTATACGCCTGATGACAGGCTTCCCATGTATCCAGAAAATCAGAATGGCTTTGTGTCTTATAATAGTGAATATAAGCAATGGGTTTATGATGCAGATGCACAGGGGGCAGAAATACCAAAAGGAGTTTACATAGATGCTGGGGGTGGAAAATACGAATTTTATGAACGCGGACAATGTGGGTTAATTATAGATTTTGAAAACGGTAGGATCTTATTAGAAGGTGCATATTTTCCAAATAATTACGACAAGCTAAGGATAAAAACGAGCTTTTCCGTAAAAGATATAAATATATATTTAACCGATGACACTGAAGAAAACTTAGTTATACAAAATAAATATAATGTAAACAGTAGGACTGTTCCAAATTATGGACAAGGCATAGGTTTACCGCCATATCAACAAGTTGCTCCAGCAGCTTTCGTATCTATGGAAAGAACAAATAATACCCCATTTGCTTTTGGCGGAGAAGACTTGACCCATCTTTATTATAGGGTTGTATTTTTTGCGGAAAATTTATACCAGTTAGACGGAGTAATGTCTTTATGTTCTGACACGTTCAATATGGGCATAATAAATGCAGGATATGAAATGCATCCCCTTAACGAATATGGAGACCTAAAAGATGGAGCTTTTAGTTACAGTCAAACGGTGTCAAGCCTAAAGTCTTGCGGCAAGTTGGCTCCAATAATGTTTATAGACGAAGTGAAGTCGTCAAAAATTAGTGATAGACTTAGTAGGACAACTAACCCAGACTTATACTTAGGGTTTGTAGATTTTGAGGTAAACCAGGCCAGGTTCCCAAGGTCACAAGGACCTGGCCCGATATACGATATGAAGCCGCCAGCAAATAATCCAAGTCCTGGACCAAGTCCTGACACACCAGATCCAACTCCAACAGGAATCGTTCCAAGTGGATATGCTCCTTCAGATCCAACTCCAACAGGAATCGCTCCAAGTGGATATGCTCCTTCAGATCCAACTCCAACTCCTGAACCAGAGCCAACTCCTGAGCCAACTCCAACTCCTGAGCCAACTCCAACTCCTGAACCAGAGCCAGGGCCAACGGGAACAACCCCTCCAGTTGACAAAAAAAACACGATTTTAATAAATGGTGGAGTAGATAATCTAATATCCGTAGTTAATGGAATATATCATATAAATGAAAACTCTAGTGAAGATAATAATTTTGGATTAAACACAGGAGTTCATTATTTTAACGATGTACCAGAGAATAGTCCAATAGCTTTTTATTCAGATTCTAACGATGTAGATATTAGATACGCAGGAACTAAATGGGCTGGGAAAAAGCAGTCTATACTTCAATCAGACGCGCATTATTTTTGGGGAGATGTTGTCTTAGAAATTGCTGAGCCTTTTTCATCTATAACCTACGAATCTTTCAATAACGATTACATGGGTGGCAAAAGCAATATTGTTTATAAATCTGAAGCTTTGCCACATGATGATTCTTATTGGAATATCAATTTTGACAAATCACAGTATACAGATAATCAATTAGGTACAAATGAACTTCAAGATTTAGATGATACAGTTGAATACGTTAATTCATTTGTAATAGGCAATCTTAATAGGATTAAAAAATATGAGTTGTTTTTGGTTAATGGGTCTGAAATGGGAAAAACTGCCACATCAGGAGGGGTCCTAGCTTCTGCAGCATGGTTATCAGATTCTGCTAGTTTACTTATAAATGGAGATGTTTTGACTCCAACAAAAGGGCAAGTTTACATAGATCATATAGATTCACCCAACCTAGCTTCTTTTGAGCCTAGGACTGGAAAAAGTGGATTATTTTTTATATGTCTGCATGAAATAATTCATACGTTAGGAATTGCAAGCAGTACTTATAACTTTCTATTCAATGGGTCTGTTTTAAATAACTTTATAACAATTACACTTGAGGAAGGCGCTCAATATATAGGGTACAATGGAGTTAAAGCATACAATTATTTAACAAATTTAAATGTTAACAAAGCGCCAATGCATACGATAGAAGAATTATATGTTAGTGATCATTCAAAGATAGGATCAAAATTCACTATAACTTCTGGCCCTTTAACAACATCTCAAATAAACGCAGGATTCATTATTCATAACAATCAATGGCAAGATGGAGGTGACTTTAACGTTCCAATACCAGCTGGAACTACAGAAGGTCAAACTTTTGATTATGATGTATATATTTACGGACAAGGTCATACTGCTGAATTTGAACCAGATAGCCCAGTATTTATAAATTCTCAAAAACAGATTGTATTAAAAGATTCCCTAATTAGTCCATTAATTTCTCAACCCTACTTCGGCGACTTTGATGAACTGATACTTGGTATGCTTTCTGATATAGGTTGGTTTGTAGATTACAGAAAAACAATAATATAAAAATAAAATAAACAAAATTTTCCCAAAAACAAACAAATGTTGTAATTAAGATAAAGGAACTTTTAACAAAATAGGAGATATAATAATATGGCCATACATAGAAACAGAGTTATTTATCAATCTGAAGCTTTATTTATAAGCCCAGATTCGACTGGAGCACACTTTACTGGTTGTGCAATTTCTAATAGTGAAAATGCAGGCGCTTTTGCAGACATTAGCGCTAATATCGGAGATGGACCTTTCGGTTTGTTTACCCCTCCGAAAAATTCTCAACAAATTTTTGGCGGAACGCAAGAAGCTCCAGCAAAAAATAGAGCTGGAAATATTGTCGGATGGCAACCTGGAGATGAATGGCCCGAGTGGAGCCCAAACGATACAACTGTATCAACTTCTGCCAGTTTTAACGGTGACGTTAACGATGTGTCTAATTCAGGCGTACCTACAAATGTGTCTATTACTGCCGCACAGGCTGGCCCAGAATTTAATATAACCTTGACTGGGAATGGAACTTCAACTATTAATGATTTAATTGCAGCATTGGATAATGCAGGCAACTATACCGCGACCGAAGGAAGCGATGTAGTTCCTGGTAATGGCGTACAGGTAGCTATCGATGGCGGAACAAATGGTGGAGCAAAAGCTCACGGAACAATCATCCAACAATTAAAAAGAGTTCAAACTGCAAATTACGGTTTCACTCTTAATAAAACAGACGTAAATCAGTTTGGCCATATGGCAAGGCTTGATTCAATCGTACTTGAGTCTCCCACAGTAAATTTAGATTTCAGTTATTATATCTTGGATGGATTTAATGAAAGACAAATAGAATTTGTGACCAACGGGCAAATCAATACCTTGAGTGGACATTTAAATCCTGAGCTTTATCAAGCTGGAAACAATTACTTCATTTTAACCACTCCTGAAGCGAGGGATGCTGTTCAAGGAGATGTTTTTATGAACGAAAATGGGGCTGAAGAACAGAAAACAGTTATATCTTTAGGTAACGGTTATATTACCGACTACAGTGTTGACATATCTGTTGGATCAATTCCAACTGCAAGTGTTACCGTAGAGGGGATGAATATTAGGAGTGATTACGGTACAACTGGAAATGATATTCCTGGTATCGACATGCGTGACGGAAGTTTAATTAGTGCCGCTTGGGATAAAGACGCAAACGGTGTAAGAACACCAAAGGTAGATGGATGTACGGGATTGTATAGCTTGCCACCTGCCTCGAGCGGGTATGCAGGATGTGGAATTGATCATGCAGCTTTAAGGCCTGGCGACGTAGTCTTGAATCTTAAAAACTCTGCTTTGTTTTCAAAGTTAACGTCTGGTAATGCTAATGAGCCTCTTCTTGGAAGTGCTCACGTGCAATCAGCAAGCATCAGTGTTCCAATGTCAAGAACCACTTTGCAAAGGCTTGGTACTACATTTGGTTTTTCAAAAGCTGTCGACGTACCGATGACCGTAACAATGTCTGTTAGCGCTTTGGTTTCTGAAATTAAAGAAGGATCTATATCTGATTTATTATGCAGCTGTGAGAATTTTGATTTGGAGCTTAAAATCTTTGATCCAAATTGCATGGACTGCGTTACTCTTGATGAGAACTTAGCTATGACTTATGTCATGAAGGGCGTAGAGCTTGACTCGGAGTCTTTCTCTAGTAGCATCGGGGACAACAAAACAGTTGAGTTGAGTTTTTCAACACAAATTGGCGGCCCAGAAGATAAAGTAAACGGATTATTTATATCTGGCAAAGAACAATCTGAAGCTGACATTCCTGGATTTCCTCCAGCATGGACAGGGATTGGAGGAAAGTCAAATCTTCCCGTTTCTGGACTTATGGGTTATCGAGCATAACACAAATAAGATTTAAAAATAAAATACACCGCAGTCATTGGCTGCGGTGTATTTATATATATGGATAGAAAGAGAAATATTGTTAAATATAATTCCGTCGGACTGTTTTTAGCGGACACGGTCGACAGGGGTCAGACAATAAGCAGTTTGGATTTTGTCAATAGGGTGCAATCGACAAACATGTCCATCCAAATAGATAGGCAAGAAATAAAGGGTATTGGTTCTCAAGATTTCATAGATAGAAAAATAGTGTCAGAGCCAAACATTTCAGTTAACATAGATTATCTATTAACTGATGGGCATGAAGAAAATAAATTTGGATTCAATGTCGACGGGCCTCAGTCGCAAAATTATAGTGGAAGTATATATAGCAATCTCAAAGAAGATAAGTCTTTAATATTAGCTATAGGTGAGGAACAATTTGATATCACTGGCAACTCCAACAGAGATAATGGGTATTCAGGAATAGATATAATAGGCATAGGTAATTGTTATATAAATAATTATTCTATTAGCGCTGACATAGGTGGATTTGCTAAAGCCTCTGTATCGATGACCGCCTCTAACGTAAGGCACTCATGCGAAAGTGACCATGAGTGGGTTGATAGAATTGAAGAAATAAGATTTTTAATGACTGAAATAAATCAATTTATAGAGCTAGAGAAGGGCGGATTGATGCCTATGGAGAATGCAGGCAATACGGGTTATGCACAAGGCAACCCAATTTACTCATTAGATTTGCAAAATAGTGGAGTTGACTTTACGGGAGGTTTAACTTATATAAACGAAGAGTACAAAGAGTTTGGGGTTGGCATGAAATTCAACCCTTCAATATATAAGTCTCCCGTATCAGCAATCCCTCCAGGTGGAATCAATGTGAACGTCGAAGAACTTAACGTAGCTGGACCAATATTGTCAGGGCAAAAAAATGGAGGATGCATAAAAGGCTCTACAAATATACAAAGTTTTGATATAAGTCTACCTTTTGAAAGGGAAAATTTATATGGCTTTGGTTCCATGCATGCATATGGAAGAAAATTAAAAATGCCACAAGTTGGAACGGTTTCGTTTTCGTTATTATCTAGTGCTTTTAAAACGGGCGATTTAAGAGATATGTTTTGTGATGACAGGGAATATAGTATAGAAATTGCATTGAATAATCGCTGTGATTTTGATTGTAGATCTTCGAGGCACCACGATACTTTTATAAAATACACAATTAATAATGCTAAATTTGATGGTTATTCATTCAATGAGTCAATTGGTTCTTTCGCTACTGTTAGTTGTGATTTTAGTTTTGGATTAAGCGAAAACAATGGACTATTTGCAAGTGGCTCTTTTGATTCGACTTAAGTGATTTTTAAGTGTACATATATTAGACCATAAGGGGTCTTAAAATTTTAAGGAAAAAGGAATAATGGCAGGAATAAGGGCAGATATATCGCTAGATGTAAACACATCTCAAGTTAAGAGGAGCTTAGATAAGGCTACCAATGAGATAAATAGAGTGATGAAAAATATTGGGGGGAAGCAGGTATCCTTCAATGTTAACGGAAGAAGCTTTACTCAGCCATTGGGGAGAATAACTGCATCTGCTAATGAATTTACAAAATCCTTAGAGGCTTCTAATGCTCGTGTTATCGCATTCGGTGCGTCTGTTGGTATAATCAATGGAATATCTGATGCGTTTAAAGCATTGGTTAGAGAAACGATTGCATTTGAGAAAACCTTAACCGACATAAATGTTGTTCTTGGAGCCTCAAACCAGCAATTGGAAAAATTTGGAAAAGGAATATTTGACGTTGCTAGAAATACGTCTCAAGGTTTTAATATTGCGGCAGAAGCGGCTTTGGAGTTTTCCAGGCAAGGTTTATCCATGGAAAAAGTGTTATCAAGAACTAATGATGCATTGATATTAACTCGATTAACTGGACTAAAGGCTGCAGACGCTGTATCTGGATTAACTGCTGCGGTCAACGCTTTTGCATCTGCAGGCCTAACCACCACAGACATTATAGATAAACTTGCCGCTGTTGATGTTAAGTTTGCGGTAAGTTCAGAGGATTTAATAAATGCTCTAGAGAGGACTGGGGCTGTTGCAATTGATGCAGGAGTTGGGATTGATAGTTTAATAGGTTTAGTTACTGCGTTGCAACAAACTACCGCTAGAGGTGGATCTGTAATAGGTAATGGACTTAAAACTATTTTTACTAGAATACAAAGACCTCAATCAATAAATCAACTGGAGTCCATGGGGATAGCAGTAAAGAATTTGAGGGGGGAAATATTAAGTGCAGACAAAATACTTTTGAATATGGCTAGGTCTTTTAGCACCCTTAGTCAATCTCAACAATCAAATATTGTTCAATTTTCAGCTGGAATATTTCAAGCCAACGTTTTTAGAGCGGCTCTGAGGGACCTCTCGAAAGAGCAGAGTATTCAAGCAGAGGCCACAAGAGTGTCAGCAGACGCTTCTGGCCAAGCTGCAGATAAGAATGAGATGTTGAATAAAACAATGGCTGCGATGGCTAGTCAAACTGCTACTTCAATACAAGAACTTGCCGAGGTCATGGGCAAGCTAATGTTGACGCCTGAAATAGGGGACTTTTTATCGTTTGTAAAGGATAGCGTTGATGGCATCAAAAATTTACTTGGTGGAGGAGAAGAAGATGGTAGCACTTTTGCGAAAGGATTGGTTAGGGGTATAGGCAATGTATTAACTGGGCCAGCAGCCATAGCATTTGGAGCTATTTTTATTAAACTATTTGTTAATATATCTAAGTTTGCAAGTAGTTCCTTGAAGGATGTCTTAGGGATAGTTTCGCAAAAAGATAAAATTAGGCAGATGGAGGAATCGATTTTAAAAGTTCTTTCTGAAAACATGCATATACAGCAAGGATTAAATAATCTAGAGGGTGACAGAAAAGCTCAAGAGCAATTTATATTAGGAATAATTGAAAAACAAAATCAGGCAATGCGACAGCAAGCAGCTTTAGCTGCTCAGCTAGCGAAGCCTTTGTTAAGGTCTGGAGTAACTCCGAATTTAACAAGAAATGCTTCTGCAGGAATAATACCTGAAGAGAAAGAACGGGAGAGAAAAGGTGCGACAAAAGCAGGATATAGTGCTGGGGGTATTGACTCCATGAATGTTCCTGGGATTGGAAGGGTGGTATATAATAAAGCTGAAACAGTCAGAGAATTTCCTGGGATGCGCCAGCCTGCAATTATGCCTCCAGAGAAAAGTAGGGCGGGAGGAAAATATAAAAGTAATTTTATGGACAGACATGGGTTTGACCCGTATGCAAGCAAAGGGTTTATACCAAACTACGCCCTAGAAGC
>Ga0181402_1000662_pt1 | contig 12719 bp, 16 predicted proteins | sample 25SPOviralmetaG_FD_130131 | JGI IMG/M metagenome (GOLD analysis project Ga0181402, IMG submission 130131) | Marine viral communities from the oligotrophic San Pedro Time Series (SPOT) site, San Pedro Channel, CA, USA - 25 SPOT_SRF_2011-08-17 | ecosystem: Environmental > Aquatic > Marine > Strait...
GTCTACAGAACGCACTCTATCAATTAACGCTACTAATATTCCATGTTGTGAATCTAGTTTTTGACCTAATCTTTGTTCTATTTCAGATATTTGTGCAGATACTTTTTCATCAAGAACATCTACTTTGGTTTCCATACCATCAATTATCTTATTAATTAGTTTCCATATAAATAGACCAAGACCTATAGCTGCTGCTATTGGAAAACCAACTTCATTAATTAATTGAACTACAGCATCCATTAACTTGGCTCACTTGGAAATGTTACATCGTCATAAGATGATGCACTAGAATTAGAGGTTGGTAAATCTCTCAAAGATTGTCTATAAGTTGACCATTCTGTTTTCTTAGAATCTGTTAGAGGGCTATCAGACATTTGTGTCCAGTCTGATTCTGTTAATAAAGTGTTTCTTTCTATTCTGACTGCAATCCAAAAATCAACAGATTGTTCTAAAGGTGAACCATCAATAATTTTGTAAGTTCCAACTTCATAAACTCCTTCTATCACAGACTGATTGGTTTCTAAAGGTATATCACTTAAAGCAACATTTGTAGAACCACTACCAATTATTACTCCAGTTGATGTTATGTACTTTGTATATGAAATCATATTATTGCGTATTGTCTATAAACACATATAGTGATTGATATGTACTTCTTAGTTTGGTTATCCATCTTACTCTCCAAAATACTTTGTTTGCATTTGTTCCTGATGTAGCCAATCCTGTAATAGTACCACTATATGCAAATACATAAGTTCTAAATGTACCAACTGCAAAAGTGACATTTTGTATTCCACCTGCTGCTTGTGTATATGATGAACCACCATTAACACTGTATTCTAAAACACCATTTGTACAGTCACCATAAACACCAGTCCATATGGCTTGATATTGAGCATTATTTCTTACCTCATCAATTGACATACTTAGATATGTACCAGTGCTTGTTGTTTGTGTTGTAAAGTTAGTAGAACCCCTTTGAAACTCACTACCAAAAACAGCTAAAGGTACTGTCGTTCCACTATGGGAAATAATATCAGCACTCACATTTGCAAAATGTTTAACATCTAAAGTGTCAACATTAATTTGCGTACCTGTTATTGTTCCTGATGCTATCTCTGATGCTGTAATTGTATTTGAAGCTATTGCATCTGCTGTCACTGCATTTGCTATAATTTGGTCTGCACCAATAGAATCTGCTGCCATTTGTGTAGCTGTAATAGTTCCACTAACAATATTAGCTGCAACAATCGCATTGGCTGCTACTTTGTCTGCTGTAACTGCATCTGCATTTATCTTGGCTGCTGTTACTGCGTTTGCTTGTATTTGTGTTGCTGTGACTGCATTAGCAGCTATCTCATTTGCTGTAACTGCATTTGCTGTTATCTTTGCACTTGTTATAGCATTAGCAGCAATCTTATCTGTAGTAATTGCATCTGCGTTTATTTTTACAGCAGTAATTGCATTTGTGGCTATGGTGTCAGCAGTTATTGCTCCAGCTTCAATTTTTGCAGTTGTTATAGCATTTGCAATAATTTTACTTGAAACAATCGCATTTGCTTGTATCTTATTACTAGCAATTGAATTAGCTGCAATTTTATCAGCAGTCACAGCATCAGCGTTAATTTTCACAGCAGTTATGGCATTAGATGCAATTGAATCTGCTGTTACAGCACCTGCATTAATCTTAGCAGTAGTTATTGCATTTGCAGTTATCTTTCCAGTTGTTATTGCATTATCCGAAATTTTAGTTTCAGTTATTGCATTGGCTACAAGTTGTGCTGTATCAACAGCGTTATCTGCAAGTTTTGCGTTTGTTACTGCATCTGTGCCTAGTTTTGTATTAGTTACTGCACCTGTAGCAATTTTTGCTGCACTTATAGCACTTGATACTATTTGTGCTGTGTTCACAGCATTATCTGCTAGTTTGGCATTAGTGACTGCATCAACTCCTAACTTAGCTTCAACGATTGCACCTGCTGCTATGACATCACCTTGTATTGCATCAACTGCAATTTTTGCATTTGTGACTGCATCTGTTGCAAGTTTCACAGTGGTTATTGCACCATCTACTATTTCACCTGCACTTACATTAGTGAAGTTACCTGAAGCACTACCAACAAAAGCTGAATGCACATCTGATTGATTTACTGACCTAACCCAAAAGTAATATGTAGTACCTGCTGTCAAACCATCTTGTGTTCCAAATAATGTACTTGTTACTTTGCCATTTAATCCATAAATAGTTTCAACTAAATAAGTGTCATCTGTTGGTGTTGTATTTGATGTTCTTCTATATATCTTAGTTGCTTTTAAATCTGCACTGGTTGAATTTGTCCAAGAAACCAGTATGTTAAATGCTTGTCCTGTTGATGCAGTTAAACTTGTTGGAACTGCTGGTGCATCAGTTGGTGCTGCTATTGTTATATTGACTGCACTGGTATAAGAACTAGCTACACCATTAACATCAATATGTCTTGCTTTTACGTTATAAGTTTTACCTACTACAACATTAGGGAGAAGGGCTACAGCAACACCTTTTCCAACAGTAAAGTCTGAGGTATATGCACCATCTGTGCTTAGCTTGTACGCCACCTCTGTCAATGTGACCTTATCGCTAGAGTTATTAGTCCATGATGCTTTTATATCTACTTTAGTTGTAACACCATCTTTATTTGTTTGTTGTGCAAGTGATAAGTTTGATGGTGCTGTAACAGCATATGTACCTGTTCCAACATCACTACCTTCTGATTGACCAGTTGTGTAATCGCTTGTTGCAAAATCAAACACACTAGCTGCAACTTCTTTTAATTCTAATTGTGTAGCCATTACTGGTACATCACCATCTGATATCACTTGCATATTTGTAGAAATAACTTCAAATACTTTTTGACTGTAACTCATTCTTTCATTTGTAAGATAAACCCAGTCATTAGGTTGTAGTCGCATATATTTTAAAGTTACTAAACAAGATATTGATGTGGTTTGTCTTTGGCTTTTAAGTGCTATTCTGCCTAACCTTTGTGCCATAGTATCTGTAACTGTAAATGGCAATTGTGATTCCATTTGTTTTACATAATTAGCTGTTGACTCTCCAGTTGGTGTATCAGCGTTTAACATACCAGTATCTTGATAAACTTCAGCATCAGCAGCAACATAACCCTGTGTTGAGTCTACATATAAAGGTTTAACACTATTAAATAAATTTCCTGAATTTGGATTTGTTTGTATTTGTACTGCATCTAATAAATCATCATCTGTTATAGTTAACGATGGTGTTTGAGTAGCACCTGCAAACACATTAAATTTACCATTAACATAAGACATTTTACCTGCCATAGCACTTAATAAAGATTCTATAATTCCGTTACCATTAGCACTAAAATTAGTGAAACCATTAGCTGTATATCTTTTTTCTGTCGTAGAACCATTAGCCAATGTTACATTTTGTTCGCATATATTAGCAGCACTTGAAAAACCACCTGCGTTTGTCGTGTCATTTATTTCTTCAGATGTAGCTTTTATGCCATATTGTGTATTAGTAAGAAAGTCTCTTATATGTAATGCTGGATTATCAGTCCATACAGTAGCATTACTTCTTGGGTCATAACATTTTTTACCTTTAACTAAAAATGAAATAGCTGGTATACCACCACCAAATTTTTCTGCATCAAAGACCATTTGTAAATAAACATAAGCGACATCACGAAATTTATCAGATGTACCCATAGAACCTAATTGTGCATTCATATATCCATCTACAGCAGTCTGACTGCCATCTTGAAATGTGTATCTCATTAATCTGCCACTACCAAAATTATTGTCATTATCAGTGTTGGTATAATCTGCATTAGTGACTGTATAAACAGTAGAACCATTAATAGTGCTTGTACTTGTTGTTAAATCATTATCATTAATTCTTACAGATGTTAATTCTTCAATTTCATGACCTGCAATAGCAACAACCATGTGTAATAAATAATTATCAGTACCAGTTGTTTCCATGTGAACAATAGTTCCACCAACTCTAGCTTTACCATATATAATTTGTCTTGGTGCTACAGCTTCTCGTGTTGCAAATTTTGTTCCAAAATTACCTGATGAAGCATCAATACCTTTAGATGTCATTTTTCCAATAACACCACCAAGTAATGTGGTTGCAAAAGTAGTCCACATTGCAGCAACAGCCGCACCCTCTAAAGCTGCAATAAAGAGACCACCAGTAGCAACAGAAATATATACTATTAAAGCTGCTATTGCTGCTTGTTTTATTTGCTTAGCCATCTATTCGCCACACCTTTAAAACATTTACATTATTTTTAACGCCTATACCATCATCTGTAGGTGTAAGTACATTCATACCATCTGATATACCAACTAATTCTGATTCTTCTTTATATACAACCAAATCACCTTTGGTCATATATGCTTTACCTATTTCTTTTACACCTTTAGATTTACAAGCCTTTTCAATACTTTTAAGTAAAGTCTTGTTATATGTTTTTATAGCCTTCATAGCACTTTTTTCATCTGTCCATTTAAGACTTTTTGGTATTAAATCTTCATTAGTAATTTTTTTTATAAAAGCATTAGAAAATTTGCAACAATCCCATGAACCCCATTTAAAAGGTTTGTTTTTATTTTTTTCAATAAAAGCGTTAAATTTTATTTCCCAGTCTAAGATTTTTTTCATTCTTCTGCTCTATTTCTTGCAATTGTTGCAGCTCTGCTATTACTACCACTACCAGTTCCACCACTACCTGTATCTGATTGTTTACCCCATACAATCTCTTTGTCTTGCAAAGATGCAACTCTATTGAATCCTGTATCACCATTATGAAGAAAATTTTGTGATTCTTTTGTGTATCTAAAGTTAGATGGTCTATCTAAATCAATTAATCTATTTTCTGCATTTATTGATATGTTAGAACCTTGTGGTGTATCAGTAACAGTTAATGTTGTCATTCTGCCTTTAAATAAAACAAGAGTACCAGCAACTTCATTTGTTTTACCCATTAAATAACCTAAATATAAAGTTATAAATCTATTTTGATAATTTTCTGTTAATGCAAGATTAAGTACAGTAGTGTCCATTCCTGATATACCGACTGATAAACCTGCTGATTTTAAATCAGTGCTTTCTTCTACATTGCTTATTGATAATAATTGACCTGCACCAGTATATGTTTCAGTGTCTATTGTTAAGTCGTCAATACCAGTCCAAACCCTAACAATATCTGTATCAAACTCAGCCTTTACTGCTAAAAATAAAGCCTGTTCATCTGCACCTAGACGATTTACGATAGAACTATCTAATCCTTGTCTAGTTGCCATATTAAATTACCTCAGTACATGAAAAACTTATACCATAGTTGGATATTTTATCTGCTGACCAACTTACTTCATTACTAATTAATCTAAAATTTCCTTTAGGATTTGTAAAAACTACATAATGTCCACTAGCTAAATCTGACCTTAACTTTGGTTCTGTTTTTACAGAATAAAAATCATTTCCTGCATCACTGGTTGCTGTTGCATCTTCTACCACCATAACTAATTGTGCTGGTATTCCTGAAGAACTTGCTGCTGATTGGACACTTAGATAGTCTCCTTTCTTTATAGTGCCATTAGCACCAGTTGTGGATGCCCTAAGAGATAATCCTGTTGCACCTTTAACATTAGTTCTAACCTTGCAACTTGCTGTACTACTTTCAGTTGTAAAATCAGCATCAGTCACTACTACTGTGTTACTTGTGACTGTAGTGACCTTATGTGTACCATTGTTTTCTTCATTAACAGCACCAGTGACTACAATAAAATCACCAACTTTAGTATTTGCAAAAGTAGATGCACCTGCTGTAAGTGTTCCATTAGATGCAAAAGATAAAGTGACACTTGTATTATTAGTTCTTATCTCTGATGTTAAATGTGCTGTTGTATATGTTCCTAAATTGCTTAAAGCATCAGGGTCTGTGAATTTAAAAGTATTTACTGGTCCATTTAAGTCAAGTAAAAAAGATTGCCAATTTAAAGCAACATCTCTACGCATTGGTGGTAATGAGACTTCAGCAGTCCAATACACCCCATCAAATTCTTGTGTTTTAGTTTTACCTGTGAAGGGTGAAACAGTTGTTCCTACAGTTCTTACAAGTGTAAAATTACTTGTTACAAAATTAGGGGTTGTAGGCATTGTTATTAATTTAGCCACCTTGTAACATTCTCCTATAATTACCACCACGCATGGATGCTTCTGCAACAGCACCTTTTGTCACATCAGCTATCTGTGGCATCATTTTCATTACTTCTGCTCTTACAGTAGGTACAACTCCTGTAGCAAAGTTTATTGATTGATTTATTACTGTGGTAGAACCACCGCCCATAGCGTTTTTGCTATTCATGTTGTTCATGATAGTGCCACCAGTATTAGGCACAAATATTTCAGGACCACGTTCACCTACTAATGTTGCTTGACCGCCTTGAACTTTTCCACCACCTGCTCTTGTAGGTAGCTTTTGAAAATCAGCACCACCTAACCCCATTCCATCTGTGTGAAAGATTGCATTTAAAATTTTATTAACAACTGCCATTTGTAAGAATATTGATATTATTTGACTTACAATGTTTTTAGCAAAATCTTTAAAACTATCTAGAGCATTACGACCTTCTAGTAATGCATTAACAAAATTATTAGTAAACGAAAGTGAAATACTTTGTATTGCAGGTGCTAATGCTTCACCAAATGTTTGTGCTACATCTTGACTAGTGTTTTTAATTTCTGATAATTTATTTTCTAATTCAGGTAAAGTATTTATACCTAACTTTGCAAAGGCTTCTTCATTTTGTTTAAAAATTTCACCTAAATTTTCTGATGCAAAAGACAGTTCATCAGAATTACCTTTTAGTTTTTCAATTTCAGCAGATAAAAATGTAAATGAGTTCATCATTTGACCTTTTTGAAAAAGATTTTCTTTTTCTGCATTAGTTAATTTTTTTGTACTTTCTGTAAAACCACTTTGTGCATCTAATAAATCAAATTGTTTATCAACTTCTTTTTCAATTTGCTGCAAAATTAGATTATTAGTATCAATTCTATCTCTAGCTGCTTTAGCAAATTTATTTTTAGCAAGTTTAGTATCTCTATCTATCATTGCTTGAACTTTTCTTTGTTTTTCTGCTAATTTTTCTATGTTTTCAAAAGGGTCATCACCTAGCACAACACCTGTTCCTGCACCACGCATAGCTGCAACAGCAGCACTTATTGAATTAGCAATACTAGTCATTTTGACTGCCATATTACCTAAAAATTCTCCCAAACCTGATTTAAAAACTTCATCTGCTAATTGTTTAAAAGCAATAGTCATATTTGATGTTTTAGTAGAAAGATTGTCCATTTTGGTTTCCATAGCACCACCAAACTTTCTTTCTAAACCATTAATCAAAGCATCTGTGATAAGTTTTGCACCTTCTGCTGTTGCACCGAATTTTGCTATTTCATCTTTAGTCAATCCAAGTTCATCATTTAAAATACCAAGTACATCAATACCTCTATCCATAATCATGTTTAATTCTTCTAGACCTAGACCACCTGAAGCTGACCTCTGTACTGTTCTTACTAGTGCTTCAAATACACCTAGTTGGTCTGTTGATGTTGATGCTGTATCTGCAAAAACCTGCATCATTCTATTGCTTGGTTCAACACCTGCTGATTTAAGTGCAATAAACGCTTTTGTTGCAGTTTCTATTTGAAAAGGTGTTTTTTGTGCAAAATCAAAAACTTTTTGCATTGCAACATCACCTGCTTCTATACTACCAAACACAGTATCAAGTGAATCTTTTAAATCTTCAAATTGTGAACCAACACCTGCTATAACAGATGTCATTTTTGCCATGCCTACTGCAACAGCACCAATTGCTAAAGGACCTGCTAATTTTTTTAATTTACCACCTAAACCTGCTGCACCCATACCAAAAGCAGCACCACCTGTTGCACCAGTTACCTTTATCTTACCTTCTATTTGTTTTAATTCTTTTTTAAGCTGTTTAGTATCAGCTTTAATTTGAATTATTAGTTCATCTACTTTATTAGCCATCAGGATATAACTCCATCATTTCTTCCAACCTTGCAGAATCCATAGGTGCTTCTTCTTCTGTAGAACCATTAAACTGTTTAAAGCCTTTTAAGGCTAGATACATTTCACGAGGGGATATGTTCCAAAAATCGTCAGGTCGCATATTCATCATACCAACACAAATCTTATAGAAGTCAGACCATTGTATTGGTTGAGTATTCACGCTTCCGCTTTTTTTTTATCTACTTCCTCATCTGAGTCGTGGTCGGTTAATGTAGAAGCTAAGAGTTTAGCTACTTCGGTTGATGCTACAACTATTCCAACATCTTGAATAATTGAGCCTATTTTTTTATCGTCAAAGTCGTTGCCACCACCTCTTAAGGCATGTTTTAAAACAACTATGAGAGTTCTGATACGCACTTTAGCTTCAGCAATGGCAGTAGCTAACTCTAAAATGCCTTTATCAAGTTCATCTTCTATTCTTACTAATGCATCTATTGTAAGTCTGCATTTATAAGTTTCTTTACCTAGTGTAAGTGGTATTTCACCCTTTAGTGGATTCGCCATCTGACTTTTCTCCTTTTGGTTGACTTGCCTTTGCAAGTTTTATTTTTAATATATTATCTCTTGTATCAATTGATGAAGACATAACCTGCATGATTTTACCATTCACTTTGATTGTATCTTTAATATCGCAAACAGGAATATCTAATTGTTCGCCATCAAACATACCAGTAACATCTTGGTTGTTAATTCTAACTACTACTTTTTCCCAAGCCATAAGTTACTCCTTATGCTGCTGCGAATGTTATATATCCTGCTGATTCAAAAGACATTGAATATGTTGCTTCACCATTATATTCACCAGCATACTCTAAAGAAGTAATTTGAAAATTACCAGTATAAGTACCTAAGTTAGGTATTATGAATTGAAATGCTTCAAATGCTGCTGTTTGAGCTGAAGAACCATCTGTAGTGTTTTGCTGTGCTGCAAAAGCTGTTCTAACTGCAACTTCTGCTGCTGAATCTGTAAAGACTCCTGAACCACTAACAGAAAGACTGTTGACACCTGCTCCTGCTAATAGTGTTCTAGTACCAAGACTATCTTTGTTGGTTATATCTACTGATTCATCGTTAAGTGTTATTGATGTAGACCTTAAACCACCAATAGTAGTTTTAGTTCCACTGATGTCAATTTTCATTAAGACATCTAAACCTTTTTGTGCTGCCATTTTTATCTCCTATAAATAAATTAGTTTGTTCCTAATATTATTGCTCGGAATCTCATGACTCCATGTCTAGTAACACCATCTGGGTCTCTCATTATATCACTATATTCAAATCTAAGGTTAATCAGATTGAAACCTGTGACAGTTAAGTCTATATCATGCAATAAATCGTGTACCTTGTCCATTATTTGTTTGGTTTCTTTAGAACCTTTATATTGTGACCAAATATGAATATTGATTGTGTACTCACCACCAGTTAAATCTTTGGTGCTGTAATCAATGGCTGTTTCTTCACCAAGTGTAATAAATGGATATGTATTACCTTCTATAACTTCATCATATACGCCACATGATAATGTGCTTGTGATAGCACTAACATTTAATGCAGTGTATACAGCACTTTGTAGTTGAAATTGTCCTATACTCATTTAAGTACACCTTTTTTAAACATTCTTTCTATTTTTCTTCTATTTTTTTCTAAGGCTGGTTGCATAAATGGTCTTTCTGTCATTTGTGTTGTTCCAAACTCTAAAGCTGCTGAATAAGGTGCTGCTGATATTATTTGACCAACAACAGTTCCATTTGTTTTAACATCTACATTCATTGTTATTTGACTGACTAAAAAACCAGTATCACTTGCAGGTGGTTGATTTGGTGCTGATGCTGTATGTGTTCTTCTTGGTTCATACTTTTCATATGTAATGCCAGTTCCACCCCTTAAAATGCTTTCTTTAGCTGTGTTTTGGACCATCATAGTTCCACGTGTCACATATTCTTTGACTTTGTTATCTTGCAACCTTTTTTCTAGCTTTTTATTAAATGCTTTTAAATTTGTGATTTTTAAATCAATACTCATATTGCTACGCCTTCTTCACATAACAATTTTAGGTATCTATCTCTTTCATCAACATTCACAATGCCTTTGACATTAAAGTTACGAGTTCCATAACTTACTCTACTATTAGTAGATATATTCTTCATATAACGAATTGTAACCTCGTGTGTGACCTTTTCTTGCACTATCCCTTGTCTGTATGTGCTATTAGCATTTGTAGGCTTAATATTGGCGTAAATGAATGTGACTGGAGAATAAGATTGTGAAAGACCACCACCTGCATCACGAGTATTAGTAGCGTTTTCTACCTTTACCCTATATCGCATCTTGCCGATACTATTTGCCATTTTATCCCAACGCCATTAACGAAGATGAGCCTAATCCTTTATGTACAACATAAGGTGAGTATAAAGACCTTAACATTGGTGGATAAGGTAACTTAGCATCATACATATCTCCTCTGTGTTCATAAAGAAAAGCTATGTGTTGTAGTATTCCTAGTCTTAGTGGTTCAGGAATACTGTATTGAGATGTATAACCTGCTATGTATTTTACTTCTATAGCATTGGCTACTCTTAGTGCTGTAGGAAAGGTGCTACCTGTTCTTAAAACTATTCTTGCTGGTTCTCTAGCGTTGTCTACATAGTATTCAGTAGATGCCATTGTTGTAGCTGTATCTGAATCATCATAAGTTTTGACATGGGTAACAGAAGCTACTGGTGAACGTGGTAAGACTACATAGTTTTTATAATAGTTAAGGTATGGACCAGTTCTCATACCTTCCCATAAAGGGTCATCAATGTCTTGGAAAGCATCTAGGTAAAGTATTAATGTTTGAGTCATCAAAGCTCTACCAGTGTGTTCTTCACAGAACCTTCTAGCTGTTTCTATGAAAGGTCTTATGATTCTTTCATCAGTAGAATCATCTACTCGTAAGTATTCTTTAACTTCTTGTAATGTGACTGGCTCTTGGGTTGGTTCTACGCTTACTTTTAATCCTGCCATTAGATAAATGCTCCTATAATTTGTGAAGCAATAATCAGAGCATATAAACCCCAAATTTGTTGCTCCATACGAACAAATCTTTTAGAGCCTGATTCCATACGCCTTTCTATGTTTTCATAGCGTAAAGAACATATTTGCTCATGTAGTTCCAACTTACTTAAATCAGTTGGGTTTGTTGTCTCCACTTTCGGCATCTTCATCACTTGCTTCCATTTCTTCAGGCAAATTGTTTTTTAACTCTGCCATAAAATGATTAATGAGTACATCTGCTTTTTCTATTTCAAATTGAGCATTTGTAACCATGTCATTCTTTTGTTTTTGAATGATGGCTAGTTTGTTATAAATTACTTTACCTTCATCAGACATATCATCTATTAAGTATTTCTTTTCAACATCTTTGTCATCTACCTTTTCAGTAAGTGTTAAAACCTTTGGTTCTTCGTTTACTGTGTTGTCATTAGCTTCTGCCATAATTAATTCTCCTAATTAAAAGTATTAGTCTATCACTATCCTTCTAATGTTTCTATTCTAGTTTTTAAATCGTCTATTATTGTTTGTTGTTCTTGTATAGCTTTTACTAAAGTTGGAATCATGTCTCCCATTTTTATAGCTTTAGCATCTTCTAATTCTTCGTGTTTATAATCTCCAATCAAATCAGGTAAAACTGTTTCTACTTCTTGAGCTATAAAACCTGCAACATTTTCTCCATCACCATTTTTCCAATCAAATCTTCTTGGTTGTAATGACATTACTTCAGATAAACCAGTTTCTAAATCTACAATATTTTCTTTTAATCTTTCGTCTGATATAGCTGTAATAGAAGTTGATGTAGCATTTATTGTTCCACCACCAGTTACATAAAATCTATATAGATTATTGGTAGTATCGTAAACGTGTAGAGTATTGTCTGTATTTAATACTGTATGGAAAGATTCACCATTATTCCTAAACCAATGTCCTCGTGCATCTATACTATTAGCACTTTTACCCAAAAGAATTGAACCATTGGCTTCAATAATACGCATTCTTTCTGCACCTGCTACATTGAACTGCATATGGTCATCAGAGTGGTCGTAGGTAATAATACCTCTATTTGGTTTATCTCCAGTTGTTCCATCAGCAAAATGTATTGAACCATTGCTAGAAGTACCAGTTCTAATAGTCATACCAAAATCACCACCACTATTACCAATAACTAAATCATCAGCAGCAGCGTTAAAATCTGCTGGTGCATCTTGTGCTATACCAACTCGCCCTGAACTATCAATACGCATTCTTTCTGTATCGTTTGTGCCAAATGTTACTGGATATGCTTGTCTGTTATTAATATTTAATGAATTATTTACTACAGCTTGTATTCTTGCAAAAACACCAGCACCTGCTTCAGAAAAATCAATTAACCCACCAGTAGTATCTCTTAAATCTAAAGTTACATAACCACTAAAATTACTAGCAGATGTACCACCAATAGCGATGTTTCCATTTGAATCAATACGCATTCTTTCTGAATTTCCTGTAGTTGTATTATTAGCTGCTGTATGGAATTGTATTTCAGTTGAACTATTAAAATCTCCTGTAGAA
>Ga0181402_1000665_pt1 | contig 12713 bp, 11 predicted proteins | sample 25SPOviralmetaG_FD_130131 | JGI IMG/M metagenome (GOLD analysis project Ga0181402, IMG submission 130131) | Marine viral communities from the oligotrophic San Pedro Time Series (SPOT) site, San Pedro Channel, CA, USA - 25 SPOT_SRF_2011-08-17 | ecosystem: Environmental > Aquatic > Marine > Strait...
CAAAAGAATGCTAATCGTGAATTAAAAGCATTAGAAGATGGTCTAAAGGCTGCTAGAATGGGATTACAAGGTAAAACTCCAGATGGAAGAGAATTATATAATGAAAAAGGAGAAATAATTGCCACTAAGTTTAGAAGAGACCAACTAAAAACTATTAGCCCAGAAATGATGGGATATGGTGGTTATGGTAGTAGAGGGTATAGAAGATATTAAAATGAATACCCGCTTGGACAACTATCTCCCTGAGTTCCTATTGTATCTCCTGATACAAGTTTTTCATCATTACCAACACAATTTACTAAATTAGAACCAATATCTTTTAAGTTCCACTCGTTTGTAAAGTTTCCTTTTACAGCTTTTTCTTCATCTACTAGTTCAAGTGTGTGTTCAATAACAGGGCATTCAGCATTAAGGACATTATTTAATTCATCTTCAGGATTAGTTTCATCAACAGAAAGAAGGTTATCAACAACATTATTACCTAAATCATTTTTATTTGTTGGGTTTTCAAAACCTTCATTCAATAAACTTCCAATAACAATTTTATTTGGTTTTTCATCTCTGTCCACCTTTACAGAAAGATCTACTTCTGCATTTTTTGTACCATTACTGTATGGTACTGCATTAAACTCGGTAGATGTTCTTTCACTATTAGTAGGAACATCTCCTAAAACAACAGGTTCATTTACTGAATTTAAATTATTGTTATTAAGTGCTGAGTTATTATTTAATAATTCGCTGTTATTTGGGTTAACCATGTCTGTTTCATCTAATCCAGTAGTGTTAAAACTAGATTCAGGAGCTTCTTCTGTTTCATCGAAAGCGTTTTCTGCATCTCCGTATTCATCTCCAGCTTCGTCTCCTAATTCATCACTAACATTATTTAAAATGTTATTAGAAACAGCACGTTTGGCATCGGTGAGTTTCATTAATGCTACAACAAGTATTATAGCAAGGAGTAGTGCTTTTACTGGGTCTACAAGAGATAAGCCAACAATGATAACCATTAAAATAATTCTTACTGGTGTATTATCTAGTACACTGATTACATTTTTTGGAAGATTTGGAACTACAACTACAGCAACAAGTACTGCTAATACTAAAAATACAGCTGATAATTTCTTACCTTTTTGGAGTTTTTCTAAAGCGTTCATTTATAAATACATACTATATTTTATTTTTTTTTATTTTTCTATTAAAATTGATATAAAAACTCATACTATTTGTTATAATAAGTAATGAAATCTACATCAATTGGAAATCATGGATATTCTGTTTTAAAAGAAGAACTTACTAGCAGTGAAATAACAAAAATAAGAAAAGATTTAACAGTAAAACCTTTTACAAATACCAATTATGGAAATGAAGCTCCACCATTTGCTGTGTACTCAGAGAGCAAGAGAAAACTATACCTTCCTAGATTTTATGGTATAAAAGAGTTTGGGTCTCCTAAGAGTATAAAAATAGATCCAGGCGAAGATACACCTATGGTATTTACTGGAAAATTAAAAGATAAACAATTGCCTATTGTGAAAGCTTTCACTGAAGCAACTGAAGGACGAGAAACTGGTGGAGGTATTATTAGTGTGCCATGTGGTTATGGTAAAACGGTATTAGCATTATATTTGGCTGCACAAATGGGAAAGAAAACACTAGTAATAGTTCACAAAGAATTTTTAATGAATCAATGGAAAGAGAGAATAGAACAGTTTCTTCCAGATGTTAAGGTTGGTAAAATCCAGCGTAATGTAATCAATAAAGATAATTGTGAAATAGTAATAGGATTACTTCAAAGTATTTCAATGATAGAGTATCCAGAAGAAACTTTTGAAGGTTTTGGGCTAGTAATTTATGATGAATGTCATCACCTAGGTGCAGAAGTATTTTCAAGAGCATTACTGAAAACAAATACTCCTTTTACACTTGGACTATCTGCTACTCCTACTCGTCAGGATGGTCTAACTAAGGTATTTTGTTGGTATTTAGGTGAAATTATATTTAAGATAACAAAGCGAGAACAAGAATCAGTAGATGTAATGATTTATAGATATTACGACAAAAATCCAGAATATAGTAAAGAACTATGTAATGTTATGCAAAAGCCTAATTTACCTCTAATGATAAATAATATATGTAGTTTTATGCCTCGTGTTAATCTAATAATTACATTGGTAATGGATTGTGTATTAGAGGGAAGGAAAATCCTACTATTGTCAGATAGAAAGAATCATTTAGGTATAATTAAAGACGAGTTTGAGAAATATAAGAAGTTTAATACAGACTTTCCAGTTCCTTATACAGTTGGATATTATCTAGGTGGAATGAAACAAGAAGAATTAGAGAAAACTGAGAAGGATACTATTATTTTGGGAACATTTGCAATGGCAAGTGAGGGATTTGATTGTAGAGAGCCACTTGATACTATAGTATTAGCGTCTCCAAAAAGTAATATAGAACAGGCAGTTGGTCGTATATTGAGACAAGAAGCTAAAGATAGAAAGTTTACTCCTCTAGTAATTGACATCATTGATGAGTTTTCAATGTTCCCAAAGCAGGGACTAAAACGAATTAAGTTTTATCAAAAGAATAAATATAATATGCGAACTTTTGATCCTAATGGAAAAGAGATAGAAATGCCTAAGAAATCAAAGAAACCTAAAGTGGCGGTTCAAGATTTAGAGTTTTTGGCTGATAGCGATTAAATCCTATTATTATTTCCTAATGTTATGTAAAATGATTTTTTCTTTATCTATTTCTAATTTTTCATTACAGAATAATGTAGTTCAAGGTGTATTAATAGGTAGTTTTATCTATAATATCAGAGGAAATATAAATACAACATTAAATGCTTTGAGATTAGCGAAAACACTAGTATTCTTTTCAAAACATGTAAATATTTATAGTATTTTTCAAAAACAGATACAAATAGGCTTTAATTTATTGTGTTTAGTCCCTGCTGTATCTAGAGAAACAAATAAACAATTGGATGATACTAGAAATACACTAAAGAGTGAAATGAATAAATACAATATAGAGATAGTGGATCTTTTAACTAGAAAAATACCAATATCAGTGATGCCACACAATTCGGTTGAACCGCATTATATTTTAGAATCATTGAAGAGAATGAGAAACTGGGAAGATGAAAAGATAAATAGGTCGAAGATAAGTGGAACTATATATAGTAGAGACAAGGATAAAATAACAGAATTAATAAACCAAGTGTTTTCAATGTATTATAAAACAAATCCACTTCATCCTGATATATTTCCTTCTTTAAGAAGTATTGAAACATGGATAATAAGATACACATTGAGATTATACAATGCACCTTTAGGAAGTAAGGCAAGTATAACTAGTGGTGGAACAGAGAGTATATTTCTTGCCTGTAAAGCTTATAGGGATTTTTATAAAAAGGCATATCCAGAGATAATAGTTCCTATTACTGCTCATCCAGCATTTGATAAAGCGTGTGATTGTTTGGGTATTAAATTAAGAAAGGTTCCAATAGAATATAATACTTCAGGAGGATCAAGCAAGTTGGATTTGTCTTATTATAGGAGTCTAATAAATGAAAATACTATACTTTTAGTAGGAAGTGCACCCAGTTTCCCACATGGAGAAATTGACCCAATGAGAGAAATCTGTAAAATAGCAGAATCATATAAATTACCAGTGCATATGGATGCATGCTTGGGAGGTTTTATTTTACCATTTTTAAATAGTTATAGTGGAATTGAAGATAGATATGATTTTTCAATGTCAGGAATTACTAGTATAAGTGCAGATTTTCATAAATATGGATTAACAGAGAAGGGAATATCAATAGTAATGTATAATAATGAGAAATATATAAACAGCCAGTATTTTGTATATCCAGATTGGTGTGGAGGTATTTATGCTACAAATACATTGTTAGGCTCAAGACCAGGAAGTATAATGGCGATTACATGGGCTACTATATTATGTAGAGGTTATTCGTATTATAAGGAATTAGCAAATGAAATAGTAATGAGCACACGATACCTTGCCATAGAGTTATCTAAAATAAAAAATATATCAGTAATTGGACACTTAGAATTGTTAACTAATGTTGTAGCTTTTACAACTAAGGATTTTGATATTTATACATTGAATGACGAATTAAAACAAAAGGGATGGAACCTAAATCCATTACAATTTCCAAGTAGTTTACACCTATGTATAACAGAGGCAAATTGTTCAAGAGATAATTTAGATGTATTCATACGGGATGTAAAAATGGCGTTTGAAAAATGTAGTGTAGAATATGATGGCGTTGCACCAGAAGATGGTGGAAGTATTTATGGAACTAGTCAAAAAATAACAAACAGGAGTCTTGTTTCTAGTGTGGCTAAAATGTATTTGGATAGTTTATATTTTTCATAATAATATTTTATGTTCTTATATTAATATAATGAATACTAATATAATGAGTAAAAGTATTGTATCACTAACAGGTTTTGTATTATCATTAATACTTCTATTAGCATTAGTTTTTAAGTTCGCAATTAATAAAAAAAGTGGAACATTCACATGTAAGAAGTATATAATGAATACATATTTGTATGTTATTTTATCATTTGTATTATTATCTCTAATGATAAGTCTACTTAACTATAATAATGTAATGATTCCATTGAAGGGAATGGCATATTTTGCGTTATTTCTTGTATTGATAGGTTTGGTGATATCATTAAACTTCATTGTTCCAGATACAAAGTTGAAGATGGTATTAAAGCATGTATTATGGTTAGTAATTTTATCACTTTTTGCTCTCCAATTAAGTTTAATAGTAAAATATACAAGTTCGGGTGTGTTAGCTAATACTCTTTTAACAACAGGGTTATTAGTTTTAGCATTAACGGCGATAGCATTTTGGAAGCCAGAATGGATTAGTTTAAAGATGGGACCAATTCTTTTTTTCTTGCTTCTAGGTGGAATTATATTTGAGGCTAGTGCTCTCTTGTTTTTTAAAGAACAATATTTAGTAAAAAATAAGTGGTTATATAAAGGAGTAGCATATGCATTCATTGCATTATTCATGGGATTTTTATTATATGATACTAAAAGGCTTCAAGTTAGAGCGAAGGCTTGTAAGATTGCGGACTACATCCGCGAGTCGTTTTCCATATTCTTAGACATACTCAACTTATTCCTAAGAATACTTTCATTAAATAGAAAATAGATTAATCTCTTTATAATATAATAATGGGTAAACGAAGTTTTACATTTAATAGGGATAATTGCATAATAAAATGGGGTAAACCAGATTCAGCATGTTTTTTTGATTGGTGGAGTATTCATCACTTTTATTGGCAAGGTTTTTTCTACTTAATTTTCCACCTTTTATTGAGGATAAAATCTTTGAAGTATGCATTAATATTAACCTTAGTATTAACAATAGTTCATTCAATAGAAGAGTATTTTGGTAATACATCAAGGATTAGTATAGAGGGAGTAGTAATAGACTACCTAGGACCAATAATAAATCCACGTATAAAACCCGAATTGCGAGAGCCAGATAATGATTATTTACAGAACTCTATAGGTGATGTTTTGGCGGGATTAATGGGTAATTTATTAGTTTTATTTTACTGGTATTACACAGGCGAACTTCCATATTTCTACTTAATATTTTCATTAGCTATTATTGCAATGCTCCTTAGTAAAAGTAGTATGTTATATCCTAAGGAGAATTAAGCCGTGCTTTCATTCTCTCCAATACGTAAGTTTCTGGGAAGTATTTCACCATCGGCTTCTCCAGGATATTTATCAATAATGAATTGTGGAGGAAAGTAGTTGCATTTATTTTGAACATCTAATATTTCTTTTTCAAAGTCGTCTATGAAGTTTTCTTCATTAGGCATTTCCATTTCAAATTGAAGTCTCGTTAAAAGTCTATCGTATTGGTCGGCAGCAGTTCGGTGCGCCTCAGATTTTACGTTATATTTACAGGAAGCAGCTATAGACTGCATCATAGCAGAGATACTGGCAAGTACACCAACAGAAATACCAAATACATTTTGGGTATTTTCGGCAATAAAACTAGCAGTTGAAAGGAAACTTCCAATACTAGAGATTGCTGTTATTGTTATACTAGGGGCAGAAATATAGAAGTTTTTGCGTTCGAAGTGCACGGCTGCTTGACTATGAATATATTTTAATTTGAGTAGTCTTTTTTGTAATTTACGAAAGAACTTATAGTGTTTTTTAGTGACCCATTCAGGATAAACATAAGTATTAGAGAATATACGAGTAACATTGCTACTATTACTACTACTAGGAGCAGGTGGTAATGATCTAGGTTTTAAATCCATTCTTACGCTATTTATAGGTATAGGAATCCTTAATTCTCCTGGACTTTCAAGGGAGGGTTCTTCTGTGAAAGAAATGGGTGGACTATTGATAGAATGTGTGGTATCTATATTTACAAGGCTATTACTATCGTTATTGGAATCGCTATTATTAAAATGTTCGTTGCTTGAGTTATCCGTTTCCATATTTTTAATGTTCTCATTATTTTATTTCTAGTATTTAGACGCCTCATATTATTTTAAATTATTTAAAATTACATTTAAAAATATTTTGTTTTTTTATTTATAAGTTATGAGATCAGCACTTTTAAAAGTAGAACATGTATTTGATGTAGTTGTAGTAGGAGCAGGAGGTAGTGGATTAAGATGTGCATATGAATGTGCAAAGAATGGATTAAAAACGGCGGTAGTGACTAAATTATTTCCAACAAGAAGTCATACAGTAGCAGCTCAGGGTGGAATAAATGCAGCATTGGGAAACATGACAGAGGATGATTGGAGGTGGCATGCGTATGATACTATAAAGGGTAGTGATTGGTTAGGAGACCAAGATGCTATACAATATATGTGTAAAAAGGCACCAGAATCAGTAATAGAATTAGAGAATATGGGAATGCCATTTTCAAGAACAGATTCTGGTAAAATATACCAACGTGCTTTTGGTGGTCAATCGCTTCATTATGGGCAAGGAGGCCAGGCATACAGATGTGCGGCAGTAGCAGATCGAACTGGTCATAGTATGCTTCACACTCTCTATGGTAATAGTTTGAAGTATGAGAATATTTCATTTTTTACTGAATATTTTGGATTAGACCTACTCCGTAGTAAGAACAATCCAGATAAAATAGCAGGTGTATCGGCATTATGTATAGAGGATGGTAGTATACATAAGTTTAATACTAAACATACAGTGTTGGCAACAGGTGGTTATGGTCGTATATACCAAAGTGCAACTGCAGCACATGCATGTACAGGGGATGGTAATGCAATGGTATTAAGGGCAGGATATCCATTAATGGATAGTGAGTTTATTCAGTTTCATCCAACAGGTGTATATGGAGCAGGGTGTTTATTAACAGAAGGTTGTAGAGGAGAGGGAGGATATTTAATTAACTCAGAGGGAGAAAGATTTATGACAAGATATGCTCCATCAGCACAGGATTTAGCAAGTAGAGATGTAGTCGCAAGAAGTATGACTCAAGAGATATTAGAGTCTAGAGGGTGTGGTGAGAATAGAGACCATATTCATTTACAATTATCTCATCTATCGCCTGAAATACTAAATGAGAGACTACCAGGAATTATGGAAACATCTCGTATTTTTGCTGGTGTTGATATAACAAGAGACCCTATTCCAGTTTTACCAACAGTTCATTATAATATGGGTGGTATTCCTACAAATTATAAGGGAGAAGTATTGAGAAACAAAGATAGAGACATAGTAGAGGGTTTATATGCTGTTGGTGAAGCGTCATGTGTAAGTGTTCATGGTGCAAACAGATTAGGAGCTAATTCATTATTAGACTTAGTTGTATTTGGGAAGAGCACAGGAGAAACAATATTAAATAAAAATAGTAGAGTGTCATTAGAAAGTGATAACGACACAGATTTTGACAATTCAGTTAATACATTAGTAGATTTAACAGAGCCTAATAATGATAATCTTGAATTAAGTGAAACTCCATCAGGAATGAGAGACACTATGCAAAGAGCAATGCAGACTTATGCTTCAGTATACAAAGACGAAACATTATTACAGAAAGGTTATAAAATTATTAAAGAACTTACAGGAAAGAAATTACAGACATTAGATAAGTCATTAATATGGAATACAGACCTTATAGAGGCATTAGAATTAAGGAATATGATATCGTTGGCAAATATAACAGTAGGTGCGAGTATATTTAGAAAAGAAAGTAGAGGAAGTCATTTTAGAAATGACTATCCAGATAGAGACGATAAAAATTGGATGTATCATACATTATCGTATTTAGAGGAAGATAATAGTGTAGTTCATCAAAAATGCGATGTGAATACGAGAGGGTTATATCCAGATGAGATGGATTCAGTGCCTCCAGCGAAAAGAGTTTATTGATTCGAAAGTTCTAATTTTAATTGTGCAACTGCCTTACCAGGGTTAAGACCTTTGGGGCATGTTTTAGTGCAATTCATAATAGTGTGGCATCTATAGAGAGAGAATGGGTCTCTAAGGCTATTCAACCTTTCTTGTTTAGAGTCGTCTCTAGTATCTTGAACCCAACGATTAGCTTGCATTAGAACAGCAGGACCAAGATATTTGTCGCTGTTCCACCAATAAGATGGACAAGAAGTAGAGCAACAGGCACAAAGAATACATTTATCCATATCTTCTAATTTGGCTCTTTCTACTCGTGATTGTATATTTTCTTTTCCATCTGTAGGAACATTTTCCTTTTTCTGTTGAAGCCAAGGTTTAATAGATTTATATTGTTGATAGAAATTAGTCATATCAGGAACTAAATCTTTAATAACATACATATGAGGTAGAGGATTAAGAACAACTTCTTCTTGAGTATCTTTTGGTATACTAGAGAGGCATGCCAATGTATTTACTCCATCAATATTCATAGCACAGCTACCACATATTCCTTCTCTACAAGATCTTCTAAATGTAAGAGTAGGGTCTATTTCATTTTTTATTTTAATTAGAGCATCTAAAACCATAGGTCCACATTCTTTAGTGTTAACTTGAAATTTATCGTAATAAGGTTTAGCGTGTTTTTCGGGATTAAATCTATATATTTTAAAGGTTCTTACAAAGTTTCGCAACATGATTATAATTTCTATATATTATATTTTCTTAATATTAAATAAATAAATTATTCCCATTCTATAGTTGCAGGAGGTTTAGAACTTATGTCGAAAACTACTCGATTAATTCCAGAAACTTGATTAATTATTCTATTGGAAATTTTAAATAATATTTCGCTAGGTATAGGATAAACTTGAGCAGTCATTCCATCAACACTGGTGACGGCTCTTAAGGCAAGTGTATATTGGTAAGTTCTACAATCTCCCATAACACCGACAGTTTTAATTGGGAGTAAAATAGCACCAGCTTGCCATATTTTATCGTATAAACATTCTTCTTTGAGGGTATTAATATAAATATCATCGGCTTTTTGTAGAATATGTATTTTTTGGGTGGTAATATCTGATATAATTCTAATTGATAGTCCAGGACCAGGGAAAGGGTGTCTATTAATAATATTATCTGGAATACCGAGTTCTAATCCTATTTTTCTTACTTCATCTTTGAAAAGATATTTGAGTGGTTCGACTAATTTGTATGGTAAATGTTCTGGAAGTCCACCGACATTATGGTGGGATTTAATTTTGCGTTCACCACTACTGGATTCAATTATATCAGGGTATATAGTGCCTTGTCCTAGCCATTTAATATTATCTAATTTTTTAGAGTGTTCTACAAATGAATTAATGAACTCCTTTCCTATTATCATTCTTTTTTCTTCTGGGTCGGTAATTCCATTTAGGCTGTTTATGAACTTTTCCTCTTGTTCTACCAGTGATACATTAAGATTCATATCGGCAAAGCTAGACATAACATTTTCGGCTTCATTGAGTCGAAGTAGTCCATTATTAATGAACACACAATAGAGTTGATTTCCAATGGCATTATGAAGTAATTTAGCGGCAACACTAGAGTCAACACCACCAGATATAGCCATAATAACATTATCATTACCTACAGTATCGCGTATTTCTCGAGTAGTAATATCGATATAGTTAGTTGAAGTCCAAGAGTAATCACAATTACATATATCACAGAAGTTGTTAAGTATTTTATTACCATATTCGGTATGATAAACTTCAGGATGGAAAAGTAAACCAATGTGATTATTACATTCGAATGCTGATGGTATATTATTATGACTTCTAGCGATTACATTAGTATCATCCATTTTAATAATATCGCTATGGGACATCCATACATTAATAGTTTTGGGAATATTTTTCCAAATAGCACTATCGGTTAAAAGGTTAATTTCAGTTTTACCGAACTCAGCATTATTTGTATTACTAATAATTTCGGCATTACAACAACTAGAAGCAAGATGTTGAGAGCTATAGCAAATAGAGAGAGTGGGGATATTTTTAAGCAAGTTCCAATCAATATTAGGGGAATTAGGATTATTTACACTATACCAACTACCAGAGAAAATTAGACCAACAATATTACTATTACTAGGGTTATAATTAAATTGTGAGTAGTGTATAATTTCACAATAAACATTTAGGTTTCTAATATTTTTAGCAATGAGTTTAGTATATTGAGATTCGCAATCTATAATTAGTATTTGTTTCATTATGAAAATAAAATTAAATCATTTTTAAGTCTTTTTATTTCTGGATTTATATTAATTATAATAATGAGGACTGGTAAGAAGAAGTATAATTTTCCAAATCATTATTTGGCAGGGCTTTCAAAGGCAAATACAATTAAACAGAAAAAATATTTAATAAAGGCTAAAGAATCTTATAAAAAGGGCGTTTACATTCCAAGACCAAAATTAGCTAGTTTCAAGGCAAAGAAATCAAGACACATAGTAGATTTCGAGAGATTATATGATACAAAAATAACAGATTTCAAGAAAGTAGCTGAGGTCACAGGTGTTCCAGTAGGAGCATTAAAAAAGATAGTGAAAAAGGGTATGGGTGCATATTATAGTAGTGGGTCGCGTCCAAATCAATCAGCTCATAGTTGGGGTTATGCTAGATTAGGGAGTGTTCTTCTTAAAAGAAATAGTTATAGGATAGACAAGCATGTTTTAGACGAATATGGTGTCAAAGATATAAAATCTCCTAAGAAAAATCGTCGTCGTAAGATAGGAGGATCAAAAAAGATAATAGATTGTTGTAAATCGGTGAAGAATACTAGAGTATGTGAGAGAAAAGCAGATAAAAAATTATTTACAATAGCAAATCGCAGATTTACAAAAGAGAGGTGTGTTAGAGGTCCAGTAAGAGGTTTCACTATGCGTAGTAGTTGTGCTCCATGGAAGAATTGTTAACAAAGAGTGAATGTTAATGCTAATATACCATGTTCCGTCTCTTGTTTCCTAGTATAATACTTATAATAAACGTTAAGTCCATCTTGAATTGAAGTAAAACCAGGTAGGCATCTTTCTATTTTTTCGTTAACGAGATAGGTTTCAAAATGGGGATATTCTTTCATTTCAGTTATTTTAATAGTAATTTCTCGATGATTAAAATCGTTATTGAAAAAAGTTATGTAATCACCTACTTTCATTTCATTAAATGGAGGCTTCTTTAGCCTACCTTCAACTACTTTCATTTTCAGTTTAATTAGAGTGAACCAAGGTTCAGCTAGATTTTTATAAAACATAGTCATATTTATTTTAGTTATTTATAATATAATATGGCATCAGCTAATAATAATTCAATTTTGTTTATGTTTGGAAGATTTCAACCATTTACATTAGGGCATATGGCTTTATTGAATAATATGTTGGAAGAAGCATCTAGTAGAGAAGAAAGAAAAGCGTATTTGTTTGTTTCTCATAAACGTTCTAAGCTTTCAAGAAGTAAATTAGGAGAATTAGAAACGGCAATAGCAGAGAAAGATATGAGTGAAATTAAGGAACTTATGAAGTCTAGAGGTAGTATAATGGAATATCCACTTAGTGCTTCTCAAAGAGTAGAACTAGTGTTAACTCTATTAGGTAAAATTTATGGTAAAAAAATAGAAGCTAATAGTTCAGGAGAAACAATAATTACATTAGATAGTGTATTTGATTTAGAAAGAAGAACAGGCTTAAAACGTTTAAAAAATAGAAAAAGTGTTGAATTGCACGTAATAGATAGTAGTAAGGTGCATGGTTCTGCTGGATACAAGTCGCATTCATGGTTAAAAGCTAAATATGGTGAAGCTAAAAAGGTTCAAATGGTGACAGGAGATAATAGAACAAAAAAAAAACCAGGGGAAAAAGAATTGTATCTACCACAAAGAATAATAGATAACGGGTTCGTGTCCGTTCCAAGAAATGAAACAAACTCAACAGATGATGACCATTATACAAAGTTATCAGGCTCAAAAATAAGGTCATGGAGTGTAATGTTAACACAATCAGGAAATGAAGAATATATAACCAAAATTATAAACGCATATTATTCTCTTTTAACAGAAAAAGAAGTGTTAGATTTAATAGTGAAACCTATAAATGAGAGTATTTTCAATAAGCCTTCAAAAACTATGTCAACTCCTAGAACTTCTAAAGCCAAAGGTTCAGTTAGACCATTATCTACAAATACTAAAAAAAAAAAAAAAAAAAAAAAACATAAAAAAAATCAAAAACA
>Ga0181402_1000666_pt1 | contig 12703 bp, 18 predicted proteins | sample 25SPOviralmetaG_FD_130131 | JGI IMG/M metagenome (GOLD analysis project Ga0181402, IMG submission 130131) | Marine viral communities from the oligotrophic San Pedro Time Series (SPOT) site, San Pedro Channel, CA, USA - 25 SPOT_SRF_2011-08-17 | ecosystem: Environmental > Aquatic > Marine > Strait...
GTTAACGAAACTTTTAGAAGGTGTAGACAAGACGCTTGTAAGGAATCTTGTGATTCTACACACACTAGTAATTGCAGTAAGTAATTACCTAGTAACAATTAGATTTGATTTATTTCCAGGTGCAGAACTGCCCTTGTTTGGATCATTTCCATTAGCGGCGGCGGCATTTACATTTCCGATCGTTGTCGTAGCAACTGACTTGACAGTACGACTAGTTGGTAAGCAAGCAGGTAGAGCCGTTGTAGCAATGGCAATTATTCCCGCTATCGTTGCGTCAGTACTAGTACTACTAGCACTAGGTGACGAACATGCATACAGAGTAGGACTTGCATCAGGAACAGCATATGCAGTAGGTACAATGCTTGACGTATATGTATTCCAACATATTCGTGAGCGTATGAGTGCATGGTGGATTGCTCCAGCAGTATCAACTATTGCGGCAAACATTATCGATACATATGCGTTCTTCTACACAGCATTTTATCCTGCACCGTGGGTTGGACCAGTAGCATTCAACAATACGTTAACAAAAATTGTTGTAGGCTTAATTGTGTTCCTACCAGCATACGGCTTGTTACTTAAATATTTGAAAGACAAGTTTGGCGTAGACGCTGTAAAAGGTACAAAGTAAAAGTATATTATGTACAGCCAACTATATCTAACACAGTTAAAAAAATTACATGCCGCCAAAGATAGACCAAGAGGTTTTGGAGGCAAGGTAAAAGATTTAGGAGCCTTTCATACTTACATGAAACAATGGGATCCTAAAACTGTGTTAGATTATGGTTGTGGCAAAGGTGCTATACTTTCTAAACTCCAAGAACAATATCCTAATACATCTTGGATAGGATATGATCCAGCAGTAAAAATGTTTGATATAAACTTGAAAAATAAAACATTTGACTGTGTATTTTCAAATGATGTTCTAGAACATATAGAACCAGAATATTTAGAAGATGTACTAAACCATATATGGCAATTAGGTACAAAATATATTTGGTTATGTATCGACACGCTACCTGCTAGAAAAAAATTAGCAGATGGTCGTAACGCACATTTGATTTTAGAAAATAAAGAATGGTGGCAAGAAAAATTACAAAAACGTAATGGAAAAATTGTTTACATACAGTTAAGTAAAAAAGGTAAACTACATGCCGCAATCGAAAGATAAACTTATTCCAGATGAACCATTAGTGTACGAAAACACAGATGGAATTATTTGGGCAAGCTATCAAAATAAACCTGATATTCCTCGTTGGATAGTAGGCGGCGATCCAGAAGCTATAAGTATTCAAGAAGGTAAAATGTTTAGTTATGTTCAGTGGGAAGATATGATGAAGGTAGCAAATACAAACCCTGTTTTAAAAAAATATTTGCAAAAGGCTGTAGAAGCATATTATATAACAAAGGAAAACAAATGAGAATAATAGCAGGACCGTGTCAACATGAGTCATATGCACAAAGTTTAGAAATAGCAACAGAATGTAAACGTGTGTGCAACACCTATGGAATAGAATACATATTTAAAGCAAGTTACGATAAGGCCAATCGATCAAGTATGCAAGGCAAACGTGGTGTTGGTATGTCACAAACAATGAATGACTTCGGACTTATAAAACAAAATGTAGATTGTATGACACTTACAGATGTACATACTACGCAACAAATTGAGATTATTACAACCCAATACAACGACGAAGTTGATGTATTACAAATTCCTGCATTCTTATGTAGGCAAACAGACCTTTTACAAGCGGCTTGTGCAACAGATAAAATAGTAAATATAAAGAAGGGACAGTTTTTAGCACCATGGGATATCAAAGGTATCCTTAGTAAAACAGAAGGTGCTAAAGATGTTTGGATTACAGAAAGAGGTACAAGTTTTGGGTACAACACTCTTGTTGTCGATTATACTGGTCTTATCTATATGCTCGATAATTATGATAACGATATTGTGTTTGATGTTACGCACTCTGTCCAAAAACCCGGAGGACTGGGGACTAGTAGCGGCGGGAATCGTGATTACGTGCCTGGGCTGTCTCGTGCTGGGTCTGCTCTTGGGATCACTTCCTTCTTCATCGAAGTCCACCCTGTGCCTGATGACTCGCCAAGCGATGGTCCAAATATGCTTAGACTAGCTGACTTTGAACAGGTAGTAAAAGACATTATAGCATTTAATTATACAGGAAACGTTACATGAGCGAACGTAAAATACGAGAGTGGGCATTACCATACGTAAAAAATAGAAGAACTTATATTGACGTAGGTGCATGTGATGGAGACACTACTGATCCGTTTATAAAAGACTTCGAACGTGTTGTAGCATTTGAACCTAATCCTAGCGTCTTTAATAAAATTTCAGACGATGCAGAAAAATATAATTTAGGTTTAGGTGACCAAGAACTTGTTCTTGAAATAGTACTTCCTAACGGAGTTGAATATCCTGAACATGGTAGCATAACTAGATTTAATACTGAAGAATGGAAGGATAGGCCTAGAATTAAAGTTACTATTAAGCGGTTGGACGATTTTAATTTTACCAATGTTGACTTTATTAAAATTGATGTTGAGCATTACGAAATGAATGTTTGCTTAGGAGCAGAACAGACTATTAAGAAATATAAACCTGTAGTTATGTTTGAAAATAAAAGAAACGAAGCAGATCATGTTTTAGCCTGGTTTGAAGATTTAGGTTATAAAATAGATAAAAGAAAAAGCGATACGGTAGCATACTATGAATAAAACAGCAATATTAATTCCGGCTAGATATAACAGCACACGCTTCCCTGGAAAACCACTATGCATGTTAGACAGTATTCCTATGATAAAACGTGTGTATGACGCTTGTACAGCGTCTAAGATACCAACATACGTGCTTACTGATGATGTACGCATTGCTAGTGTATTTCAAAATACAAGTGTTATTATAGACGATAAAGATTATGCAAACGGCACTGAACGATGTGCAGGTGTAGTTAACACAGACTATATGAAAAAGTACGATCAGTTTATAAACGTACAAGGCGACATGCCTGATGTAACATTACAGATGATAGAACGTTGTGTAGAATGGTTACAGTATTATCCTATTAGCACAGTATGGACAGACATGCCTGATGAGATGCAAGCTGATCCTAACTCGGTCAAAATGGTACGTGCAGGTGATCAATGCTTATGGTTTGGCAGAGGTATGACTGGCTACGGACACTGGCACTTAGGTATCTATGGATATAGACGCGATGCATTAGAACTATATCCTAGTATGGAAGTTACACAAGAAGAAGAGATTGAGCAACTAGAACAACTTAGATGGCTAAAAAATGGTTGGCAAATTGGCTGTAGTAGTGTATACTTTAATGGAGTAGAGATTAATTCACCGGAGGATGTAGAAGTATGGCAGAAACAAAACTCCCATTAAAGGACATACTTGCAGCTATTGATATGGGTGCAAAGAACGTATGGGACGAAATTACTGACGACGAACGAAAGCAAATTAGCTTTTGGTTGTTGAATAGATATGTAAGTAGTGTCAGTGGTAATAGAGAATCACAAGAGCTCGCAGTATTTAAAACTAATGAATACTATAATAAAAATTGGAATGAACTAGGCACCAAACATCCTAAATTACAATGGCAGCTGTTGTGTCAAGCAGGCAACACAGGAAAAATTGAATTCCATAAATGGTTAGGATTAAAAGGCAAGAAGTCGGCAGATAGTAAAATTGTAAAATTTTTATCTGAAAGATTTCCTAATATGAAACAAGATGAGGTAGAACTACTTGCTAAAATATCTACAAAAGCAGAGATTAAACAATACGCTGAGTCGCTCGGAATGGATAAAAAAGATGTCAAGCTCTAAGCCGTTTGTTTGTGAATATTGTAACACAGGGTATTCAAAGGAAAAAACTCTGATAGTACATATTTGTGAACAAAAAAGAAGACATCTACAACAAAAAGAAAAACGTGTACAACTAGGGTTCTATGCATTTAATCAATTTTATAAATTAAGTGCAGGTGCAAAGAAAGAAAAATCTTATACAGATTTTTGTAAAAGCCAATACTATAATGCATTTGTAAAGTTTGGTAGTTTTATTAGCAATGTCAAACCTTTGTATCCTGAAAAGTATATTGACTATGTAGTAACTAGCAGAGTAAAACTTGATCATTGGTGCAAAGAAGAAATGTATGAGAAATATGCAATCGAGCTAATTAGAAAAGAAGGTGTTGAAACTGCATTAGAACGTAGCATTATGACAATGATGGAATGGGCAAATGAAAACGAACCAGCACCGTGGAATCATTACTTTCAACACATAGGATTAAACACAGCAGTATGGAATATTAAAGATGGAAAAATTAGTCCATGGTTAATATTGAATTGTAAGACAGGTAAAGACATGTTAAGCAAATTCAACGACGAACAACTTAATATGATATATCATGTGATGGATCCAGCACATTGGGCAATGAGATTTAAACGTAATCCTAAAGACGTAGAATTAGTAAAAGATGTTGTAAAAGAAAGTAACCTCTAATGCGTCTATTAGGATTAAGGCTAGACGACCATGATGCTTGTTTGTGTTTATATGATAACGGAAAAGTATCCTACATAAAGACTGAAAGAATTTATCAAATAAAACATCATTCGTATGATAATGCACACCAATGGGTAATTGATTTAAAAAAAATATTCGGACTTACTCCTAACGATATTGACGAAATTGCAGTAGTGGCCGATCCTCTTAGATATAATATTCCACATATGTGGGATTTCACTACAAAAAAATATACAGGAGTAGATGATGCTGAATGTAATGTAACTCACGTTGAACATCACTATGCTCATGCGCTCAGTGCTTGTATGTATCCTGAAACTGAGTATCAATTTGTATTTGACGGTGTAGGTGAAATTTTCCAATCCGGTAGTAATATAAATGGCACTGTTTGGAGTGTATTTAAAAATTACAAATTAATAGATCGAGCAACAACTTTATTTGAAACTACTACACCTAGTAATAGTTTTGGAGTTGAATATGAGAATCTTGCAAGACATTTAAAAATAGAGGCATCACATCCGGAAGACTTATCCGGAAAACTTATGAGCTTACAAACATTTGGTAAAGTAAATTATAATTTTGTAAATTACTTAGAAGAAAGATTACAAGATGTTAAACAGCAACTAACAATTTCATGTCATCCACATAACTGGGAAGATTTTATAGGATCAGAATCAGTTGCTAATTTGACAAAGTTAGATTTTGCAGCAAGCATACATTACTTTTTACAAAAACAAATATTAAAAATAATTAAAAAATATGCACAACCTAAAGATAAAATATTACTAACAGGAGGATGCGCCCAAAATATTTGTTGGAATACAGAAATAAAAAAACAATTTCCTAATTTACTTATTGTGCCGCAAAGTGCTGATGATGGATTAGCAATTGGTGCAATGGAGTTTTTAAGACAAAAGCAAAAATTAAAAATTGGTAAATTTAAAAACTTTCCTTATTCTCAAAATGATTATTCAACAAATTCTCCTAGCGATGATACTATAAAAACTACAGCAAAGTATATTGCTGATGGGAAAATTGTTGGTTGGTATCAAGGAAATGGAGAAATTGGTCCAAGAGCTTTAGGAAATAGAAGCATACTTATGAATCCTATGATTAATAATGCAAAAGAAATTATCAATAGTAAAGTTAAACATAGAGAAGATTATAGACCGTTTGGCGCCACGGTATTACATGAACATCAATCAGATTATTTTGATGTTGACTTTTCTAATCCTTATATGTTATACTTAGGTAAAGTTATTAAAAGCATACCTGCTATTACACACGTAGATGGGACTTGTAGATTTCAGACCTTAAAAGATGAAAATCCTGTATTTAGAAAATTGATTGAAGAGTTTTATAAACTAACTGGTATCCCATTAGTTCTAAATACAAGTTTAAATCAAGGTGGAAAACCTATTGCCGGATCTAGATTAGATGCTTTAGCAGTATTAGAGAACACAGAACTAGATGTTCTAGTATGCGGTAACGAAATTATAAGGAAGGACTCTTAATGCTTCAAGATGGATTTATTGGTTTTGGTAACGGTGGAATAGTATTAGATAATATTAGCGATTTTGAATTTATAACTATTAGTAAAGAAGTTGAAGAAATAAGAAAAAACTTTTCTAAAGCTGATAAAGCAAATAAAGATCTAGTCGGCCAACTAGAACAATCATATGAATTAAGTACAAGCAGATCAGTAATAGAAAATAATGCAGTGAGGTTAGCAGAATTACATAATCAACAAACAATGCATTGGCATAATACACTTGCAATTATAGACAGGAATGAAAGATCTAAATATGATATCTTTTTAGATAGTTGTTGGGTAAACTTCCAAAAGAAACACGAATTTCAACCTATGCATGATCATAGCGGTGTTTACAGCTTTATTATATTTTACGATATACCTTATAATATAGAAACTGAATTCAAAGCATCACCGGGTAAAGAAGCCAGAGATAAATTTAACGGACTATTAAATTTTCATTATGTAAATTATTTAGGTAAGGTAGCAACAATGGCAATGCCTGCAGATGCACAGTGGAAAAAGAAGATGTTAATATTCCCAGCACAACTGAAACATAGTGTTTATCCATTTTATAGTTCCGATAACTATAGGATAACTATATCAGGCAATTTATCGATAAGAGAGAAGTAATGAACGATTACAATACATATAATTTAAAAGCAGTAGAAGCTAACGTTGATATTTTTAAAGATCAGTGTAATCAGCTTCATAATATAATTTCTGATAATAATATAAAAGATTCTACATGGCAGTATAAAGAATACAATTTATTTTCTCTAAGCAGTTCAAGCGAAGCATTTTGGTTTTTATGGAGAAATATACAAATATGTGTTAGGAAACATATAGGAGATGATCGGCCAGCCTGGATGACAGGTTGGTTAAATTATCACAAGCACTCTGAAGTATTAGACTGGCACAATCATCTTGGATCCGATTTTCATGGATATGTAAGTATAGATCCTAAAAAAACAAAAACTATTTTTAAAGATGAACAAACCAAGCAGTATGAAATAAAAAATGAAACAGGACTTTTATATATTGGACCTAGTGCTAGATTACACAAAGTTGAGCCTTTAGAATATTTTGATGGTACTAGAATTACAATTGCATTTGATGTAACTACAACTAAAGATGTTTTTAGATCTAAAGCTAAAGAATTTAATTGGATGCCTATCTATTGACAAGCCCAATTTTATATGTTATAATAAAGGAAAGTTATGCCAGATATTGATATAGATTTTGCCGATAGAAATATTATCTTAGATAAGATAGAGCATCGTGTGGCTAAATTAAATACAGAAAAGAAACACAACACTGGTGTGTATGTTACCGAATGTCCACACAATCCCGTTGATAATTTATCAACACTAGACTACAAAACAGCAGAAGAACGCGGTTATTTTAAACTAGATTTTCTAAATGTGTCTATATACAAAGATGTAAGAGATGAGACACATTTACAAAAACTTATGGAAAAGGAACCATTATGGGAACTACTGGAACACGAAGACTTCAGCGAAAAAGTCTTTCATCTAAACGGACACAGCAGTCTGTTAAAACTATTGAAGCCTACCTCGGTACAACAATTAGCAGCAACACTAGCAATAATACGTCCGGCGAAAAGACATCTAGCGAACGAAAGTTGGGAAAAGATAATGAAAGAAGTGTGGACAAAACCTAAAGAAGGTTATTACTTTAAGAAAGCACATGCTGTGAGTTACGCAATGGCGTGTGTTGTACATATGAATTTATTGTGTGATGAATTACAAAATTAACGTTTTGGTCTGCGTATAAGTTGTACATTCTTACGTTTTACTCTTTTTACAGATAGGTTACTTAAATTTACAGTCGGACCTAATACAATCTTAACATCCTTGCTATTCATACTCATTTGACAATACTTGATTAGATCAATTTCTTTGCGTAAGAATATATTAATAGGTATCATCCTATTTGATTCCCACCACCATGTTTCGCCTAATTCTAAAAGTAGTTTCTTTTCTTCAACACTTCTTAATTTAGAATAGATCAACATAGATGTAACAAACTGATCTTGATTTACAATGATGCCGACATATTCTTGTCCCCCGTAGGTAACAACACTTATAAATGGATAGTTCTCTTCGATTTCTGTTCTTAACATTGTTTCCGATAAATAGTTATATGCAGTTTACACCTAGATATTTAGTAAATAATGTAACCAACATCGTAGCAAATGACGCAGGGTTCGTCACGGAGTATAGACCAGTGTATAATAGACAATTAAAAGTATATAAGGGCATAGATAATGTTCTTCAGTTTAGATTACTAAACGCAGATCAGAAACCAGTAACAACAAGTGTGTATACACCTAAGTTTGTTGCTTTTGACGAGAACAACACACTAGTCTTAGAACACGACGGAGCAATACAACAATTAGATGATAGTAGTGCAACTAGAGGAATGTTTACAGTGACTATTACTGAAAACGATCTACTGAATGTACCATCCCAATATCTAAAATATAATATCTATCTTGTAAAAAATTCTGATAATACTAAAAGCCTTACATATGTAGATAGTCATTTTGATAATGATGCAACTATATTTGTAGATAGCTATGCGTTTCCTGGTGCGAAATCTTCTTATAGCATAACACAGTTTACTGAAGATAGCGGATTAGCAGGCGAAGATGACAGCACTTGGTTGTCTGAAAGTATTACAGCCGAACCAGCTATTAACGGTAATGAAGCATTACATACAGCCGCTATATATACAGATGCCTATGCTGGTGATGTAATTGTACAAGCAACACTTTCTAATCAGATTACTGGTACAACACAATGGGCAGATATTGCAACTGTAAGTTTTGATGGAAGCACAGATGAACTTAGACCTGTAAATTTTAATGGTGTGTACAGTTATGTTAGATTTAAAACGACAGCTGATCCTGCAAATAAAATAACAAAAATTTTAGTAAGGAATTAATATGGAAACATTTATAACAGTATTGCTACTGTCTTTAGCATCTGCTAATAATGCAGAATTTATAGAGAGAAGCAATGCACAAATTGAAGAGGGCTACAGTTGGGAATATGTGGGCAAACAAGCACCCGACGGCAATCCTGCAATCACTATACAGCCAGAACTTGCAGACGAATTTATCTTATTTAAATTAACAAAATAACTTGACTTCATAGTATAACGATGCTATACTAATAACATGAGTATAGTAAACGAAACAGTTCTGACATATCTGCCGGCTAAAAGGAAAACAACTCCTAGTGGCTGGACTTCGTTTAATGCTCCTTGCTGTCATCATAATGGCACAAGCGCCGATACAAGACAGCGCGGCGGACTAATAAGTAATGCAGATGGAGGCGTAAGTTATCATTGTTTTAACTGCGGTTTCAAAGCAAGCTGGCAACCGGGCAGAAACTTTAGTCACAAATTACGAAAACTCCTACAGTGGATAGGAGCGCCTGACGATATAATCAATAAGGTGGCGTTGGAAGTGATGAGAGAGAATGAAGGGGTTGAAGCAAAAACATTGATAGCCCAACTACCTACATTTAACTCTGTCCCGTTGCCAGACGATGCTATTAAAATTACTGATGTTACAAACTTTAACAAGTACAGTATGGCCGTGTTAGAGTACATGGCAAGCCGTGGGCTAAACACAGATGACATAAACTACTACTGGTCGCCTAGCCTAGGTTATCGTGATAGATTAATCATTCCATTTTATTATGAAGGTAGAGTTGTAGGATGGACCGGTAGAAGTGTTACTGATAAAAAACCTAAATACCTTACTGAAGTGCAACCTGGATTTGTGTTTGGATTAGATGAACAAAATTATAACAAGTCTTTTGCTATACTATGTGAAGGACAGCTTGATGCCATACATGTAGATGGATGTGCATTGGGAGGATCCGAAATATCAGAGCAACAGGCAATGCTATTAAATCGATTACAAAAACAAATTATTGTTGTTCCTGATAGAGACAGTGCAGGAAAAAAACTAGTTGAACAAGCCATCGACTTAGGCTGGAGTGTAGCTTTACCTGAATGGCCTTCAGAAGTTACTGATATAGGCGAAGCAGTAAGTAAATACGGTAGGCTATATACATTGTATAGTATAGCTAACGTGGCTGAAGATAGTCCACTTAAAATTAGACTAAAGTCAAAAAAATGGTTTCTATAAAACTTATATTGAATTGAAATAAAATGGAAAAGGTGATACCAATGAAGACAGAATTTGAAACAGGAATTTTCGTACTCCTCAAGAACTTATTAAAAGGTAATAGTGCAACACTTGCAATAATTTATACGCTAGGACATGTTATTATTGCAGTTAATGTTGTATACTGGATGACTGGCGCAAGTTTATTTGAAGCAGGAACAGTTGCTTTAATTGAGCCGGCTATAAACGGTGTATGGTTTTATGTGTTGCATAGTTTATGGAAAAAATATAATACTTGACAAACGCACAAGAATTTGCTACAATATATAATATAAAAGTTCTAACAAAGGCGAATAATGACTAGACAAAATACAGATTACGGACATGAAATACAAAAGGTGTATCTAGAAATGATGATGACCGATGCAGAGTCATTTGTCAGATGTCAGGCTGTATTTGATCCAGGTAGTTTTGATAGACGTTTACAACCGCAGGCAAGGTTTTTAAATGACTATGTGGTAGAACATAATGCATTGCCTACATTTGACATGATCAATGCAGCAACTGATGGTAACTTAAAACATCCAGGTGACCTAGCAGAGAATCATTATGATTGGTTACTGCAAGAGTTTGAAACATTTAGTAGGCACAAAGCACTTGAAGCGGCTATACTTAAGAGTGCAGACTTGCTTGAGAATGGTGAGTATGGTCCTGTTGAAGATTTAGTTAAGAAGGCTGTACAGATTGGCTTGCAAAAAGACTTGGGTACAGACTATTGGAAAGATCCAAGAAGCAGGCTAGAAGGCATCAAAGATAAGAATGGACAAATCAGCACAGGGTGGCCGGCACTAGACAAGAAATTGTTTGGTGGGTTCAACAGAGGCGAGCTTAATATCTTTGCAGGTGGGTCAGGGTCAGGCAAGAGTTTGTTCCTGGCCAACATGGGTGTTAACTGGGCTCTGCAAGGGCTTAACGTAGTGTACTTGACATTTGAACTTAGTGAAGCCCTTGTTAGTATGCGTGTTGATAGTATGACCACAGACATTCCAAGCAGAGACATTTTCAAGAGCATTGATGATGTTGAAATGAAAGTTAAGATGATTGGCAAGAAGTCTGGTGCATTCCAAGTTAAGTATATGCCCACAGGCAAGAATGCAAATGACATTAGAAGTTATTTGAAAGAGTATGAGATTAAAACAGGCAAGAAGGTAGATGTATTGCTTGTAGACTATTTGGATTTGATGCATCCTATTGCGGCTAAGATTAGTGCAGAGAACTTGTTTGTGAAAGACAAGTATGTGTCAGAAGAACTGCGTAACTTGGCCATGGAACTACAGTGTATCTTTGTTACAGCATCGCAGTTGAATAGAAGTTCAGTAGAAGAGATTGAGTTTGATCACTCGCATATATCAGGTGGTATATCTAAGATCAATACAGCTGACAACTTGATTGGTATCTTTACAAGTAGAGCTATGCGTGAGCGTGGACGCTATCAGATACAGTTGATGAAGACACGTTCAAGTTCAGGTGTAGGACAAAAGATAGACTTAGAGTTTGATGTAGATAGTTTACGTATTCGCGACTTAGGCGAAGATGAAGAGTATCAAGAATTCAACAAACGCAAGTCAACTGTGTTTGATCAAATCAAACGCAACAATACAGGACCTATAGCAGAAGGTGAAGAAACAAGAGAAGACCCAAGCGAAGGTGATACTGTAGGAAAGATTAGAGCACAGACTGATTCAACAAAACTAAGAAGTTTTATTAACAACCTAACAGATGAGTAATAACACACATGATTTCACAATTGAACTTAGAGCAAGTCAACGCCTTTGTAGCAGACGATCCTGTTCGTCCTCATATTACAGCCACAGAGAGAACAGATCCTGGCAGGGCAGTATATGCACTGTATGAAGACAAATACGCAGAGTTTGATGAACCAGACGAAGATGTAAAAGCAATCATATGTGTAGCCTACACTAATCAAGTACCAACCAACGAACAAGAGCTACGCTTGTACACACAACAAGCATGTCAGGATGGACAGCATGGTAACATTGCTGTGTTCTATACTGTGTGGAGTTATTCAAAAGGTGCAGGTAGAGACATTATACTACAAACGGCACGTATGATAAAAGAACAACAGCCTCACATAGAACGCATGGTAACACTGTCGCCACTAACTGAAATGGCTGAGAAGTTTCATTTACGCAACGGAGCATCACTGTTAGATCGATATAGTGACTGCCAAAATTTCGAATACCCCATGTGATCACTTTGCTAAATACTCTTGCACAATGTAGTGCACCAGGCATACAATAAGACAAGCAAGAGGCTATAATGGCAACAGATTTAGAAAACATACAGAGGCTACTCAATCGATTCAAAAGGCCTGTCCCACCCGGACCCGAATATCAAACACGACTGGCGGAAGAATTTGAGCTCATTCTCA
>Ga0181402_1000667_pt1 | contig 12698 bp, 17 predicted proteins | sample 25SPOviralmetaG_FD_130131 | JGI IMG/M metagenome (GOLD analysis project Ga0181402, IMG submission 130131) | Marine viral communities from the oligotrophic San Pedro Time Series (SPOT) site, San Pedro Channel, CA, USA - 25 SPOT_SRF_2011-08-17 | ecosystem: Environmental > Aquatic > Marine > Strait...
TAAAAATGGTAATAGTATGTCTGTTCTTTCTTTTGAAAAACATGTTCCTATTACACTTACATAACGATCCCAATTTGCTTGGATTTTTTCTGCTGATAACATAACTTTTATTTTTTGTTAAAGTGGACGTGTATTTTGAACACCTCTAGCACCATAATTACCTGTATTAGATATATTTATAATATTTTTAAGTTCTTCAAAACGCTCTTTTAATTCACCTTCTAACATAAAACGACTAGCAGCTGCGTTTTCACCTCTTTTAACCATTGTATGTAAACGTGCTAAAGATTGATCTAATCTATCCATGTGTTCTTGTACTTGTCTTTCGTAAGCCATAATTTATTTTTTATTATTCTTGTTAGTTATACGACCCTTATCATTAAAATCCAAATCTTTTTTACGAGGTTTTGTTCGTTTAATTTTTTGTTTTTTAGGATAATAATCATCTTCAGACCATTGGTCTAAGTTTTTAATTTTCATTTGTGTATTGTTTATAAATTTTATTACACCAAATCATATTTTCTTTTAAAATTTTTTTACGATCTGGTTTTAAATTAAAAAAATTAGTAGTTTCAATTAAAGCACCTATAGCAGTAATACGATGTATTTCTTCTTCAGTACCTACATTATTAACTAGTTTTTTTAGAGAATTTACTTTTTCTAAGTATTGTTCTTTTTTTAATTCAGCTGCTGTTTTTTGTTTTTCTAGCTGATTATCTTTTTCTATATCATTAAAAAATGACATAATATTAGTGTCAGGGCGATGTATACCCTTTAACGTGTCGGACTTTTCCATCCGTTTTAATGCTTTATCTATATGTTTGGGATCGTATTGATTCATAACCGGGCGCCGTTTCGACCTAAAAACCCCTACAGTGGTAGGATATGGAAAATATTAATATAATCCAAGTTTTTTTTAAGATATTTTTATAAATTGTGATGATAATTTAGTTGAGGATGAAGCATATCGCATAACATCATTAAGTATTTCGTCTGCTTTTTCAGGATTATCTTCTAAACGTGATAAAAATTCTAATCCCATATAATTAGATGTCTTCCAAGAAAGTGGTTTTTTATCGTATAATTCTTTAAAATCTTTATCATTTATATTTTCTATAAATCGATCAAATAAATAATAAAATTTATCATAGTATTCTTTATCATTAGTCTTAAAAGCTGCTAATGTATCACGTTGTAATGGTAATTGTATTATATTATTTAATTTTAAAATATCATTAACTCCTGTATGTCCACATTTACCACCTTGGGCTGCTTTACCTTTTATTTCAGTAGACCAACCAGTTTCAACACTAAAATTTCTACATGTAATTGAACCACCTGTATACTGAATTTCAACTGTAGATGATTTAGTTGTGGTTTTATAACTTTCATACTTATATTCGTTTCCAGGAGGTATATTTGGATCACCAAATACTTTTGAAACAGCTTCAGATTTTTTACCAATCATTTTTAATGAAATACCTACTAAATCTTTATCTTCATAAAAATTAGATATTTCACCATTTAATATTTCTAAATCATTTGAAAAAGTTACACCGCTAATTTTTGGTGATATTAACCAAATATCAGCAGGATTCCATTTATCATCCATTAATTTTAAACCTTTCTCTGTTTTAGCTGATTGCCAAGCAGAATATATAGCTTTTATTTGTTCAGAACCTCTATGAAATTTAAAACTATTATTAGGGAATAAATCATATATTTTATTAACAGATTTAGCTGTTGAATCATACCATAAAGGTTTTCTTTCTAAAAATTCTTCTATTTCATCAATTGTAGCATCTACATCTACATGTGATTGGGCTTGTTCAAAATTTTCTCTAATTAAATCTTCTTTAGTAATTTTTTCTCCTTTAACATAATATGCTATACCCAAACCAAAACAATGAGCAGATTCCATTATTCTAGTATCTACAGAACCACCACCAGCACCTGAGCCAGCACCAAATTCTTTTGTCTTTTTAAATTGGTTTAATTTTAGTTGTTTACCTGATGTGTCAGTGAATATTAATTTATTAAAATCTTTATCTTTTAATCTTTGAATTGAACCAGCTGATTGTTCTTTATCTATAACAATCATAGAGCCATCCATTAGTTCAAATTCTTCATTGTTTTCGATTTTTTTAAGAAAAACTTCTGCGCGATTAGGTTCACGATCTTTTCTTAATTCACCAGGATTTAAAGAAGCTTCAGACATTCTATTAATAATAGTATCTGGAGGTAAGTCTAATTTTTCTAATAATGTCCTTAAAATACGAACATCAGAAGGGTTATCCAGTGATGGATATCCCCTTTGAGTTCTATAGGACCATTCTAATAATAACTCATTAAGAGTCATAAATATTACCCTTTAATAATATTTGCTAATTTTTTAAATCTTTCTTGAAGATTCTCAGCATCATCTTTATCATCATCAGCATCATCAGCATCATCAGCGTCATCAGCATCATCAGCGTCATCAGCATCAGCACCTCCTTCAAAGTAATCTTTTAACATGTCATAAATTTGACGTAAAGTTTCTTCAGAATCTTCACCACCATCTGCATCTACATCTGCGTCAGATACAGATACTGCTGGTTCGTCTTGTTCTGTTAAGTAGTTATTATACTCTTCAGCAATCATTGATTTTAATTCTTTTAAATTCATTTTTTTAATTTTAGAATGGTTATTGTTATTTTTTAGATTTTCTACCTCTTCGTTTTTTACCTTTAGCAGCATCAACAACGTCTTTTGATTGTTTAACTACTTGTTTAGCAGATGCTTTAACATCAGCTAATTCTTTTACGACTTCGTCGTATCTAGATTTTAACTCTTCGTCTATTGTTGTTTTATCCCAAAGAGCATTCCATAAATTTTTTATATATTCTATCATAACGTTTTTATAATTTTAAACCTTTTGCTAAACCTTCTAAAAAACTTAATTTAGCAATTTCATAATATGTTTTAATACTATCAGATCCTTCTCTTAAAGAAATACCTCTTTCTTTTATAATATTTAAAAGACGAATTTGTTCTTCACGAGTCATATCAGTTAGTGCTATGTCGTTTTTTTCTTCTCTAAGTTTAGCTACTGCTTTCTCTTCATCTTTATCAATAGCTTTTAAACGCTTTTCTAAATCTTTAATTGTACCTGGAATATCTTTAGCAACATATTCTTTACTAGGTACATCAAATTTTTCAGCTGTTTTTTCTAATTTCTTTTTATCTTTATCTGATAAATCAATAGCTTTTTTATAAGCATCAACAGCTTTTTTATCTTTTTTAGATTTTTTATATTTTTCTAATTCTTTATCTTTTTTTTCTTTAAGATCTTCTAAATGTTTTTCTACTGCTTCTCTTTCTTTATCAAATTTAGATAGTTTCTTAGAACCTTTTTTAGCACCTTTTCCAGCTTCTTTATCTATATCATCATCATCTTTTTCTTTATCTTTTTTTCCTTCAAGTAAAGCTGTTTTAATTTGGGTTCTAATTGCTTCTTTTAATTCTACCATTTTATCATTTTTAAATTCTTTTTCTACTGACATCATTCCATCTCCATGACCAAGTGAATATGTCTCTAAAAATTTATTAAATGTTTTTTCTTCAATTTTACTTCCTTGATTCATTCCTGTTTCAAATTGAATTAAAGCAGAATAATATGATGAATGCGTATTTTCTAGATTTTTTAAAACAGATTCTGTGGCTTTTTCTCTTTCGTCTGGTGTAGATTCTGCTAACCTAGAAACACCTAATTGAGTTAATTCATAATCCATACCTTTTCTAAATTCATATGGGTTTACTCTATCTAAGCGGTTACCTATATTAGCATAAGTACCATGAGTTACTTGTTTTTTTCTTTTTGATTTTTCAGCTCCCGAATACACTTGACCTTGTGTTTTAGAAGGTTTATCGTTTTTAGGTGAATATCCGTAAAATTTATTATTTGCCATTGTTATATAAGTATTATTCTGTGATAAATATAAAATTATTCCAGAAGCTGTTATTGTTTAACTATTTGCTTACTATATCGTTTATTTTCGTGTGTAATTGATAAGTTATATAATCCATTTGGTAAATCAGATAAATCCAAACGTCTAGTTTCTGTTGAATTTATTAATAATCTTCCCATTAAATCATATAATTCTACTTTAATATCTAATCTTGTTTCTATAGTTAATACGTTTCTTGTTGGATTAGGATAAACTGCTATTCCTAAAGTAGCTACATCCTCTATATCTGTTGGCCACCCTAATTGACAATAATCATACATTGATTGGCAGGTAGCATCCCACCCATTATTACAACAATAATCATCTACATCAATTACCCAAGCAAAACACCCATCGTTTAACCAATATGGAACACCTGGTCCCCCATAACAACCAGCATCATATAAACATGCTGTAGAATCTGTTACGTTTGCTGCTGGGTTATAATTGTAAGCTGAAACATCAGTACAACCAGGAACTGCTGTTATACATGAATTGTCATCATAACAAGCATTTTCGTTATAATTAACAGCTGCTGGATCAGTACAACCACCAATATAACAACAAGAATTATCTAATGTGTTAGCTAAAGGATTAAAGTTAAGTGCAGTATTATCTGTACAACCTAATAATACATTTATACATGAACCATTGTCAGTATTCGCATTTGAATTGTAGTTAAACGCAGTACTATCTGTACATCCATATATATATGAAATACAAGAGCCATTGTCAGTATTCGCATTTATGTCATAATTAAATGCTGTTGGGTCAGTACATCCATATAAAAAATCAACACAACTCCCGTCATCTGTATTAGCTAAAGGATCAAAATTAAAAGCATCTACATCTGTACATCCTAAAACAGGATAAATACATCCATTATTTGTGTTAGCGAGTATATTATAATTAAGTGCAGTTGCATCTGTACATCCTATTACCACGTCAATACAACTATTATCATCTGTGTTTGCATTTATATCATAGTTAAAAGCTGCTGGATCTGTACAACCTAAGATTGGATAAATACATCCACTATTTGTATTTGCAGTTAAATCAAAATTTAATGCTGTTATATCAGTGCACCCAATAACTACAGGCATACAACTTCCATCATCTGTATTAGCATTTACATTAAAATTAAACGCTGTAGGGTCTATACATCCCAATACTGGATATACACAACCTATATTAACATTTGCATCTATGTTGAAATTTAAAGCTGTTGGATCAGTACACCCAAATACTTTAGGGACACATGAATTATCATCTACATTAGCATTTACGTTAAAGTTAAATGCATCTACATCAGTACAACCTAATACTACTGCTATACAAGAACCATTATCTGTATTTGCGTTTATATCATAATTTAATGCATTTGCATCTATACAACCATATATAAAAGGAATACAACTTCCATCATCTGTGTTAGCTGAAGCATCATAATTAAATTTCCCATCATCGGTACAACCCTCAATTACGGGGACACATGCTGATGGATCATTTACATTTGCTGAAGAGTTAAAATTAAATGCTGTTGGATCTGTACATCCTATAACTTCTGCTACACATAAATCATTATCATTAACATTAGCTGTTGAGTCAAAATTAAATGCTATAGGATTCATACAACCCACAATAACAGCTTCACAACTACCATCATCAGTATTTACATCAATTAATGAATCTCCTGTAAGTTGAATAAAATTAAATGCTGTAGGATCAGTACAACCTAATATTTTAGGTACACAAACATTACCAAATGTTGGTAAATTATTAGCTTCTAATATAAAAGGAAATGGAATAGCATCCCAATAAATTACATCAATAATAACATCACCTTCTGGCCCCGTTAGTTTATATGCTATTTGATCTATAGAACTTATAGATTGTGGGGTTACAAATAAATAAGCATAAACTGGTTCGTATATATTTAAAGATACCTGGAATAGAATAGTATTACCATCGTTAGCTCCCATTTTATATTGTGAAGATATCCAATCTCCTTGAATTAATCCTAACCATGTTCCACCCCACCCATCTGAAGCACCATCAAATATTTCTAATGTATATTGACCTAATATAATTTCACTTGTATTAGCTGCTGGATCGTAATTAAAGGCTAAACTATCAGTACATCCAACTTCTCTAGGTGGACCACAACTTCCATCATCAAAATCAGCCTCTGGGTTAAAAGTAGTAGATAGAGGATTAGTACAACCTCCTACTAAAGTAATTATTTCACAAGTAGATGGCCCAAATTGAGGTGATGTGGCAAGAAAATTAAAATTACCATCTGGGAATTCATCTTGTAAGTTATATAAAATATTTTCTTCACAATCTATTACTACAACATTACCATTTGTTGTACCACCAAAACAAGTACCACATAAACCATCACCATAACTATCTTCAATAACTAAATCATATAATTGACCAGTATCAACACAAGCAAAAGTTGAAATGGGTAAACCAGGTTGTGCTCCAGAATAAGTCCCTTGGGGGGCTTCTGCAACTAAACCATAATCACCAAATAATTTCCAACTTAACTCACTTCCATAATTGTCGGGAGCAACTATAATATCAATAGGCGTTTGTCCAGGACCACAAGAAGCAATCAATTCACATGTACCATTATCTAAATTAGCCCAAGGATTAAAATTAATAGCAGAACTATCAGTACATCCTAATATGGCACCACAAGGTAAACATGATTCCCAACATACTAAAGGTAACTGAATAGACTCATTAATAACATTTAATGTTCTATTAATAAAACCTAACCCATCAGGTTGAAAACATATTGAATTTGGACCTAACTGAGGTAATTCTTGATTAACCCAATTATCTAACATATATTTCCAAACATATTGTCCTGCTGGTATATTAATTGTTATTTCCCAAATATTATCTCCATCAGGGTCTAACATAGGATGTTCATCAGTCCAATTATTAAATTCACCGGCTACGTAAGGTACGGAAAATGTATCAGGATAAATATTCATATCTACCATAAATTCTACAGAATATAAACAACTACCATTTTCTACTTGTGCTGTTGAATCAAAATTAACAGCATTAGGATTTTTACATCCTTCTATATATTCACATGATTCATTATCACTATTAGCTAATGGGTCAAAATTTTGTGCTATAGGGTCCGTACACCCATTTATTACTATAGGTGGTGCACATGGTGCTATAATTAAAGTATCAGTATATATTTCACCAAAATTTCCAGCAACATACATAATAGTATCTTGACAATCGTTTTGTATTAAAAACCAACCATCTGTACCACCCCATTGTGAAGATCCTAACCCATCACCAAAAGAATCAAATATAGCTGTAATAATAGTACCACCTAAAGATATTGTATCACTATATAAAGTATTAGGTAATAAATTTGAATCACTTTGAGCTATAATAGGTGAACCACCTGGAGGTGTAATTTGCCAAGATGTTTCTGTAGGGTAGTCATCTGTTAGTAATTGAACATTAATCCAACTATTTTGACTAAATGCACTAGTAACACATAACCAAAATAAAATTACAAATAAGTAAGATAATTTTTTCATATTTTTTAATTTAAAAGGCTTCCATTAATATTTCATCAATTACTGATTGGATATCTTTTCGTGTTGCTTCCATAGTCATCATAATATTTGCTTGGAAGCGTTTTTTTTCTTCCCCATTAAATACTATAATAGTAGGCACAACTACAATATTATATTCTTTTTGTAAATCAGGGCTTTCTTGAATATCAACTCTCATAACTCCACAATCACCTAGTTTATCCAACCAATCTACGCTGTTTGCTTTATTAAAACCTGCGTTAAATTCTACTACACAAATATCTTCATCACATAAATTTTGTGAAAAAGATACTAAGGAAAATAGTAAAAAAAGTAGTAATATTAGAAGTTTTTTCATAATGTTTTATCTTAGTTTATCAATCTTTTCTTCAATACGTTTCATATCTTCTTTTAACTCTTTTACATCATCTTGAGTTGTCATAATAGTTTGACGTACTAATTGATCTTTCATATCATATTCCATTCTAGTAATTTCAGGATCTGATGGCAATGGTAATTCTTTAGCTTCAGTGATTTCAGCCTGTAATGTAAACCACATACCCACAAGGGTAAAAATTAATACAGCTATACCTGCTAATGTTTTTATACTTAATTTTAATGTAGTGTCTTCGTTTAATTCTTTTGCCATTTTTTAAAATATTACGTAGTTCATTCCAAATGAGAAATCATGCCATTCTCTATTCCAATATTTATTGTATTTACCTTCTATAAAAACTCCTAGATGTTTATTGTATTTGTATCCAAAAATCAATCCACCTGAATAATCATACCATTGTTCACCATCATTAAAGTTATGGAATGAAAATTCACCACCATCATCATAATGCCAAGGCATCAAATTACCCCATGAGTGTAACCAAAATGATTTTGTGTAATAATAATAGTCAAATCCAACAACTAATGAATGTTGTATAGTATTGTCTTGTTGGTTTCTTTTTTTCTCAGTGTAATCAGCTAACATTTGAGGAATAACTACTGCTTCCCAAACTGCTGTGTTTTCTGCTACTATATTTCCTTGTGGATCTGTATATTGAATATCCTGCGATGTAAAATCAACATTATAACCTTCTTCTAATGCTAAAAATGTGTAATGTAAATTACCATTAGATAGTTTCCACTCTTCAAGTGGATCATACCCGTAAGGTTCTGATAAACGTTGAACAGCACCTATATTAAGTGATAATTTCCCTTTTTTTAATGCTTTAGGTAAAAAATCTAATTCATCTAAATTTTCTATTTTATATCTGTAACGTTCCGATGCTTCAAAATATTTAATATCTGCAAAACCATCTTCAAGATATTCTACTTTAGCTACCCAATTATCATCTACATAACGTAAAAAGTGGTGCTGATCTAGATATTCTATACCTTCTTGTCTTTTATAATCAGCTTCAAATAAAAATTCAAATCCTTTAATTTTACCTATAGTAGCAGCATCAGAAAATGTATTTTCTGTACCATTATAAAATGTATTAGCACGGTTTTCATAACCTAAACGAGCTATCTTTCTAACTCCTAATGCAACTGAATAATCGAATGGGGTTTCTATTGTAGTTGTTGTTAAACCATCAGTGACAGAATAAACATCAACGTTGGAGAGTGAGGTTCCTCCGTTAACTGCGCCATAGAATGTGGCGAACTTGAATATCTTTTTTAAATCTTGTGCAGAAGCACAAAGTGTTGATAACATCAACACTAATAATAGCAACTTTTTCATATATGGATATTATAATATACGAAAATAAATATATAAAAAAAAGAGCAGCCTATGGCTGCTCTCAGGAACTTTAACGATATATGTTCTATTATACCCGTTGATGTTGAGTGCCTAACTAGGCAGCCATAGCGTATACTGACTCTTCAGTAGCTACAGTTTCTGTTGCCAGAAGTCTGATTGCTGCTAATGAAGCGAAAATACCTGCATTCATCGTGTTAACCTTATTGCCGGTTGCGCGTTGATCTTCGTTATATCCTTATCTTCCTGTCAAATCCAGTCACCCCCATGATTTTTTCTTAGTGGAGGTGGCGGGTATCGAACCCGCGTCCAAAAAAGTAGCTAATATAACTACTAACGATCATTTATATATATTAAAAATTTTCTAATAATCCAAATTTTCATCTTGGTTCAATTGATAATCTTCTGCCTCTTGTTTTATTTTATATAATTCTGTAAGGATTTCAGATTTAGATATTTCATGGTCTCTTTCGATATCATCAATTAAATTTTCTATTAATTTAAATATTTCTTCCATTATTCTTTAATTCGCATTAATGCATATTCATATTTTTCACTAATAGATTTCCATTTATGTTTAGGTTGGGTAGACATTTTAATAAGTTGTTTATTAAATTTTTCACGAAGATTATTCTTTTCAACTTCCTGGTAAACTTCCATTAATATATTTTCTGTTTGGCTACTCATAATTAGTCTCTTATTAGTTCATGGTATGCCTTTACATATGCATCAACTCTCGAAGACAATGGATTTCTTTCAAGAAGTCTTTTGGCATAATGATCTACTTCGCTTCTTAGCCCGTAAGCTCCGGCTTCCATTAGTATTTGTTCTATTTGAAATTCATCATCACTCATCATTTCAAATGTTTCACCACTATACCAATAATCATCAATTCGATTTCCTGCCTCGCTTTTTTGGTCGTTCATTTGGAAAAAGTCTATAATGCTCTGCCCAGTACTTTTTCTCAGCGCTTTCAAGCGCGAGTTTGTCAGCCTTAGTTGTTCGTTTTTTTCTTCCATTTTCGTGAAATTTAGGTTCTTTTAAGCGTTCTATTTTATAAAATAGTTTTTCTATTTTATCATATTCGGGATCTAATACTTCTACTAAATAAGGCCCATTAGAAACTTTATCTAAATCATAATGCCAAATAGAATCATCATATTCGCGAGTAAATTTTTTAACTATTACTGCTGGTTTTTCTGATGGTCTTCCTCTATTTTCTGTTCTTTTATGTTTCATGATATTAAATCTCGTTTTAAAAATAAGTTGTTTAATGTTTTAGTAATTTGATATATGTTTTTAGGATCGATGAATGTTGCGCTTTTACCATACATAGTTCTAAAATCATCCATCAATTCATTTACTTTCACAAATGTAGAAGTATCTGTTTCTATAAAGTAACTTAACACATTAACACCTTTTTTCTTTATATTATTAACAGCTTTAGTTGTATCTAATATAGCTGACTTTCCCTTATATACAAATCCACTACTTTCAAAGGTAGGAAAACCATCACTCATATTAATTAAATAGCTATCTAAATAATAAGATGAGTTAGGAATATATTTGTTTAACGCATTCAAACACATACCTTCTGGTGTTAATCCATAAACTTTATAATAACCTAATTTTTTTAAATCTTTTAATGTATGTTTTTTACTATCAAAAGCCAAAATCAACAAGGGAATGTGTGTTGTTTTTGATGATAAACTTGGATCTTCGCCAGTAGTTCTAATGGATATAGTTAAATCTATGTTTTTCATGTGTAAAGATACATAACCTAACGCAATAGTATTAGTTAATACTTGCTTCCATTTTTCACCTTGCATACTACCACTACCATCAATTGATAAATGTATACTAATAGGTTTGTAATTTGCTCTGTCGATTTTGTAAAATATATCGTTTTCAAAATTAGCAGCATATACTCTTCTAGCATCAATTTTACCAGACTTTAATCTTTTAGATGCTAAAGTTACTTGTTCGTTTGTAATTTGTAATTTACGTAATAATTTTTTTCCTAAATTTAAACCTTCATCTATGTTATCACGGTATGCAAAATCTGATGCATTAAAAACACCATATAAATTACTATTAATTAATGAATTTGTAATTCCATCGATTACATGGACTTTACGAGCACTACGTTTAACCCCATTTTTATCAACAGCAGAAACACGGTCTTCTTTAATATTTGATTTATTGATTGCTTCAATTTGGTTGAGTTCTTTTTGGGAACTTGCGGCTTTATGTACTACACCCTTAATAAATTGTTCTTGTTTTGCAAATGCTTTTTTAGTTTCTTCTCTTGATGGCGCTTTATCACTAGCATTTTGTTTATTTTGTTGAACTTGTGATTTACGTTCTTCGGGTGTCATAGATTTAAAATGATCTGCTAGGATTTTATATATTTCCACAGCAGTATCTAATGAATCCGCTGTGTTTTTTAATCTATCTATATTTTTTAAATCAATTGTATTAAATATTTGAGGTAACACAGCAAGAGCATCGAGATCTGTATTTTTATTAAATATATTAATAATTCTAAATAAATATGATTCCCAATTTTCTTCTCTATATTCGGGACCTTTTAATGATTTGTCAATTGTTTTACTATAAAAGTACCTTTCGTACATAGATCTGTAGTATCCTTGGTATCCTGGTGCATTTTGGTAAATCAAAGAATCAATTCGACGATCTTCTATAAAATTTAATAAAGTTGAAATAATACTATGACCAGATTGGATACCTCTTGAATACATTTCGTTCATTAATCTTTTTAATATACTAAAATCAGTATATTTACAGTGAGCGGCTTCATGAAGTGCAGTACCTACTACACTATCTATAGTATTCATTGAAATTGTTGATGATATTGTGATTCTTTCACCATTTGTCATAGAATCGCCATCATTATGGGCATGAAAGTCGACTTTAATTTCTTTTTCTGTTAATATTTTAACAAAATTAGTGATAGCACGTTGAGTGTTTGCTAATTCCAGTAAATTAAATTTACCTTCAGGTTCGTATGTTAACCAAAAATTTGAATTATTCATATATTATTGATTTTTTAAAAAACTAAACATATTAGCTAATACAGCTACTCCTAATACTCCCACAATAAACAATGGATAAAACAATAATACATTAATTCTATCTGATAATCCCCAATTACCTTTTTGAGTAATTTCAAAAAACAAATTAACTAAAACTCCTACTAATAAATAATCTACTACAAACATATCTTTATCTTTTTATATTATACGTCAATATACGAAAGATATTTTGCTTCTCCAAATATTTTTGCGATTAGATATATTTTTCTCCCAAATCCTGTATTGTTTCTTTTGCTTCATTTAATGATATTGCAAAAAA
>Ga0181402_1000668_pt1 | contig 12694 bp, 19 predicted proteins | sample 25SPOviralmetaG_FD_130131 | JGI IMG/M metagenome (GOLD analysis project Ga0181402, IMG submission 130131) | Marine viral communities from the oligotrophic San Pedro Time Series (SPOT) site, San Pedro Channel, CA, USA - 25 SPOT_SRF_2011-08-17 | ecosystem: Environmental > Aquatic > Marine > Strait...
AGATCATATGTAAGAAACTTTTTTAATAATAAAAAATTACAGATAATTATTCCAAGAAAAAGAATACAATTTATTAAGAATGGTAATGAATTACAAAATAAATGTAATTTTGATTGTTTCTATTATTGTTATAAAATGAATTTAGAAAAAGATATTATTTGGTTAAATTAGTTATAACTAATATATATTATATATATATGGAAGATTATTTTATATTTATACTATTTATCATGCCTCTATAAGCAGTAGCATACATCTGAAACTTTTCTTTATCACCAGTTGGTTTATCTGGATGAAACTTCAAGAATCCTCTATATGCTTTTTTTATTTCTTCTGGAGATGCATTTGCTTTTACACCTAATATTTGATGTACTGATTTTTTGTATAATTGTTTAGTTTCTTTATTTGCTTGTCTTCTTTTATTTTGGTTAACTGTAAATTTACTTACAACCTTTTTTGGTGCTGTTTGCTTTTTTATATTTTCTATAGCAAGTATTTTTTCAACTTTTTTTTCTGTTTTATTTTTTTTTATATTTTTTTGTATATTATTTTTTTCTTTTTTTGGTTTTGTATTTTTTGGTTGTAATTGAGATTTACCACATCCATGAGATTTAGCACAAGCGTGGTAACTCTTTACCCCACTAGATATTTTTTGTTTATGACTATCAGTCATTACCATATTTATATTATAGTAAATATAATAATTAGTTATAACTAATTATACTTAATCATTGTGATTAAATTCATCATCACTAAATAATTCTTTATCACTTACACATTCACTTTCATTTTCACTTTCATCTTCACTTTCATCTACTTCTAAACCATTCATTTTTAATCTTATTGATACAATATTTTCAACAAAATTAAATATATCTTCTTCTGGGATAAAACATAATAAATCTACTATTTCATATTTAATATTCATTAATTGTGATGGTGATGGAATATATTTTTTAGGCATATTACTTATAATATATTATATTTTATTCTTTTTTTACAACATATTATTTTTTGAATAAATATTGGTAAATCATTAAATCTATATCCCCATCTTCTCCATGTATTAAATCTTGCTAAGCAGTATCTAAAGCATCCACAACATTTTGATTTTTTTTTTTATCATTGTTTTTTTCGATAGTTTTAACAATTGCTGTTGACATTAATATTCCCAATCTTAATTCTGGTGTAAGCATAGTAGTATCTATCTGTCCTAAATCCACCATCTCTTTTAGTATAGGTGTTATATCATCTTTCATATCTTCTGTAGTATCAGCCAGTCCATCAAGACATTCTACATCAAAATAATGTAAACCTCTTTCGACACTTCTACATCCTAATAATAATGTATTAAATACTAATGTATGTGAATGTTTATCAGTAATAATTTTCATAATCAAATCTTTTTTTTGACTTAATGTATCATAACTCATTTCTGGGTCTATATGTATAGTTTGTGTATTATCTGGAAATTTTTGTTTTAGTACATATAATTGATTATATAATGTATTTTGTTTTTCTACTTCTTCTGTATTGATTTCTTCAACTTGTTCTTCTTTTTCTTTTGATCTCTTTTTCTTTTGTGATAAAGCATTATATTTCTTTTTTTCATCTGCTGTCATCTCACTTAATTTTTTATTTAATCGTTTTTTATAATCTTGTGCTGTATCATCAATAATTTCATCCTCTTCAACACTAAATGATACATTATTATTTTCTTGACATTCTTGATTTTTTAGGTCGTCAATAGAAATATCCGCCATTGTATATATATATTACATATTTTTTTTTTATAAAAATAAAAACATAAATAAAAATATTTTATATAAATATAATGCCTATATTAAACCTAACTATAAGATCACAAGATTTGGATTTCTCAACTGACAAAACTCCAGATGATAGAATTGCACAAAAAACATTTAAATTTGAAAGAACTTACAAAATGAAATATTTAAAGTTGTTACATGTTTTTCATAATATTAATAATACAGATATTAGCAATGGACAAGGAACAAGTAATAATACAATATTATTTGCTAAAATATCTTTTTTAAATGCTGGTAATTCAGTATATTATGAAAGTGATGGAAAAACAACTATTGAACACGCTGGAACAATTTGTCTTGGAGAAACAACTAGAGATGGTAATACAAGCACTTACAAAGATATGTACAAGGTATTACATAATGGTGATCAAACATTATATTTGAATCAACCATTTACTATACAATTATTTAAATTAGAAGCAGTTGATGTTGCTGATGGAAATACAAATCTTGCAACATATAATGATAGTAAAAGTCATTTAATAAAACCAATTACTATCCATGAATTTAGAGGTGGATTAGATAGTGGTGGACAATATTTATCTCTGACTTTCGAGTATAACGAGGACTATAAAAAGTAATTAGTTATAACTAATAAAAATAATATATTGTGATAATATATATAATGGATAATGAATGTGAAGCAGAATATAAAGATAAATATTATGCTAAAAAAAATAAAACATTATGTGCCTATTGTAGTTATAGACAAGTTGTTCCAAGTAAAATGAATATGTTCTGTAGTGAAATATGTAGATTATTATATTTATCCATTAGTGAAGATCTTGATATTGAAGATATATAAAAATTAATAAAATTAAGTAAAATAGAATTAATACAAATAATATTAAATTTAAAATGTTGTGATATAAAAAAACAAGATTTAGATATTTTGTTTGAAAAAAAACAATGTAAACAAATTGGATTACAAATAAATAACAATCCTATAAGAGTTGATTTTAGTTAATATAACTAATATAAATTAGTTATAACTAATTAACAGTTTCTGTTCTTATTTGATTTGGATTTTGTCTTTTTAATTGGTCAATAACAATTTCATATCCAGCACCAGCAACAGCAAATGCTACATATTTATTCATACCCTTAAATTGTTTATCAATCAAAGAGAACAACATAGCATGCTCCACAACAGCCAACGCTTGATCGGGTATTTCTTCGGGAACAACTCCAGTAGTGGTATAACGAATTAATCTCGGCATATTTATATAGTATAATATATTTTATTTTATCAAAATATTTTTTATGGATTATTATTATTATTTTCTTGATTATTTTCTTGATTATTTTCTTCAATATTTTGCTGAGGTGCTTTTCTATCACATTGTAATCCACAGCATTTTATTTTAGTACATCTACTTTGTTCTACTTGTTTTATCACAAGTGCTAATGCACTTGCTATTACGGTGATTAATGTTCCTAAAGCAATATATTCTTCAGTTTTCATCCAATATATATAATATTATATATTTGATTGTTTTATAGTAATTTATAACAAATTTATCTATAAAATCCATATATTATTATTTATATTTTATTTTTTCTTCAAATGTATTTTATCAATACGATATGCTTTAGATGATTTATTTACAGAAGCATACAGACGCGCCATCCCCCAAGATTCTTTAGTCATATTAGGTCTTGAGGGACCAGCAGTTTTAAAAGCACCCACACCTTTATTATATATAGTTTGTAATCCACTTAATTTATATCCAGTTAATTTTGATATTTGTGATAAACTATTTGATTTGTTCAAAGGTTGTTTATATTTTTTGTTAAACTTCATTTTATAAGTGAGTGTCATATAATAATTAATATAAATTAGTTATAACTAATATTTTATTCTAATCGAATAGTAATATCAATACTACAAATATCACCAAATGTATTGGTACTACCAGAAATTAATGACCAATCTTTTATTAATCCATCTGTCATTATGTCTCTATAATAAATATCAAATGTAATTGTATCTCCAACAGAAAAAGTTTGTGGTCTATTTGATATTAATTGATAAGGATATGAATGAGACATTGTTGAACTCATGGATGAAGGTGTAGCACCAACTTTATTTGATCTACCAATGGGTATTAATCCAGTAATATTTTGAGCAGTGTTTAAAGTTTCTCCAGATCCGTCAGCAAGAGAATATAAAACACAATCTTTAGTATCTAAAAATGAAAATTTTAAAGCAAGAGGAGATAATATTGTTGTTGTAACAGTTCCCAATCCAGCATTTGAAGTTGATTTATCAACAGAATTTTCTAAAGTTTCAGAAGCAATATAAAATTTAACATCTTCTAAATAAATATTTTTAAATTTGTATTCTTTAGCAATTGTGAATGTAGCACTACCAGTACTATTTTCTCCAGTGTAACTAAATGTTAATAAAACCATATTTATATAATAATAAATATTATTTTATAATAAAATAACTTTATAAAAATATTAATAATTATCCTTAGCAATAACTAATTTATTCAGTAATGACTTTAAAGTTGATACTTCCGTTGCTTGATACATTGTAAGTAGCAATATTTAGTATTTCAGCAACAACATGTAGAGTATGAGCGCCACTTGTTCCAGTAGGGAATTTTACTTCAATTTCGGGCTGGCCGAGCTGACTTAGAGAAAGAGACCCATCTGCACTTGCTCTGTCTTGAGGATTATAACCAAAGTTAATAACTTTAACATGTGCGGGAGAAAATTTACCACCTTTAGTTGTTCCAGCACCAGTAGTAACAACATCTGGGACAGAGTAAGTTGTAGTAGTTTCATTATCAGAATTATTACCACGGAAACCCATAGGGAGATTATTTCTAAATGCTTCTAGAACACCATCTGTATGGAAACCATTACCAGCACTTAAATTTAGATTATCAAGAGCAACAGCACAATTCTCAAGTTCATAAACACTTTGATTATTAGCAAGTAATTTTACTTGTGCGATATCAACAGTAGACATATAAGATTTAGCAGTAGCACTTGACCTATCAGTATCAAGAGTAGCAAATACAAATAGACGACGAACAAGTCCACTAATCGATTGAATCTTAACTTTATTACCAGCAGTAGATGTTGCTGTGATTAGTACTGGAGAAGAAATACTATCACTAAATAGAGTAGTGCTGTAACCAATTTGAGATGATACACTATTAGGAGCGTAGTTATTTGCTTGATAGCGGACAAGTTCTTCTGGTGAAAGTTCTGCCATATAACATACAAGATTACAATCATCAAATAAACATTTAGTGCTGTCAGCAACTTCGTGAAGATCAGCATTAGCACGATAATCTACTTCAACATAAGCGCGAGAACTTAATGAATATAAATCCCAAGCACGACCTAAACTTTCAGTAAACCATGCTTTTAGGGGGCAAGTAAGAACTTGACCACCATTTACAGAGGCAAGAGCGCGACGACCTATAAGTGATCCCACGGCAGCTGCAGCCCCAAGTGGAGCACTTCCCAACATAGTATCAAGTTGTACTGATTTAGAAGCATCAGCACGAGTATATAATCCACATAGTAATGCTTCTGGAGTTGCTTCCCAAAGAGTTGCATTCTGATATGTGATACGAACTCTAGTGAAAGAAAAAGCACCAGCAAAATCAACAAGGGCAACATCATTAGAACCATCAGCATTAGTTCCACCTTGTAAAAATTTAGTTTGTAAATACATATCTTCACATAAACCAAATGGAGGTAATTCGAACTTAATCGTTTGATTACCACCACTCGCCATGGAAGTTGTAGGATTAACAATTACTTTTGATCGTGCTACTGGACAAATATTACTTTCACCTTCATTTACATATGAAAATACATCTTGTTTACTATTTCTTGCTTTAATGGTATTGTATAAACTGCTGTTCGCATTACTTCTGTGTATAAGGGATGGATTAGACATTTATACTATACTAAATATTTTTTTTTTACAATAATAATTTACATAAAATTTAATCAAAATTGACTTTAATTTTTTTATGAACAACTTTAAATTTCAATAATTCTTTCTCTTTTTCTTTTTCTTCTTTTGTTTTTCTACCAAGTTTTTTTAGATAATGAACATTTCTAACTTTTTTTATTTGTATTGTATCACCACCACTCATATATATTAGTTATAACTAATATATGTATTTTTTTAATCATCTTTTTTTGACGAACTTTTAGCATATCCACTTAAAAATTGTCCCGCCAGATAAACACCAGATAAAAATAATACTGCTGTAAATATTTTATTTTCTATCACTTTTCCTACATATTCAACACCAGCAATAGGAAGTTCACCAATTGGTCTTACTTCATTTTTTATTGGTTCATTAGTTTCACCAACTATTCTCTCTACTTCTCTTTTTTGTTGTTGTGCTTCTGCTTCTTTACTTACTTCTACAAGAGGTGTTCTTAAAAATCTTACTAATTGTGATCCTATATCATTTGATTGATTTAGTTTAGCAATATCTTTTCTACCAAGTTCAGCACTTGTAGTTGGTAACTCTTTAGATTTAAGATCTTCTGGTGTTTCTAAATCTTTAGTAATTCTTTCTGTTGCTTCTTTTCTTTGTAGTTCATTAGTTAATGCTACATTACTCATTGGATTTGGTGGTGGTGCTGGATGTTGTAGTGGAGAAGAACCAGTAAATCCAGTTGGTTTTAGTTTACCATAGTATTTATCATTCCCTTTTATTAGTAGTGCTGGAGGCATTATTATAATTATATCAATATTTTTTTTTAGAAATAAAATCTATTTATAAATATAATGGGTGATCAAGTTGATGAGTTTAATGTACCAGTTGCTATACAATCTGGTAATAATGATAGAGGACATATAAGTGATTTACCAGCAACAATATTATCACAACAAGCGGGACAATTAAATACAGTTTTACAAAATTATTATGGTGAACAATCTTCTTATAATGAATTAACAAGACAATTATATGATTTAGGTTATAGTCAAGACCAAACAAGAGAACTTTTAGAAGATGCACATGAAGAAAGAGTTTATCGAGTTCAAAATGGTCATCCAAGTAATTTATCACCAAATCAATTAGAAGCATTACACGATAGTTTTGGTAGTAATTATTTAGCACATATGGAAATACATACAGATGTAAGTGGAAGACAATATGTAGATGATCATAGAACTAGAGAAGTAGATGGAACACTAGCAAGATTTTATTTACCAGTTCCAATAGCATTTAATCCCTTAACACAAAACCAACAAGCAGAAGTCGCTCTTATAACACAAGCTGGAGAAGATATACATATTACACCAGATGAAAATACAGAACAAACACAATTAACAGACAGACAAATAGAAGAAGTTATGACATTAGCAACACATTATCTAAATAGTGATCCAGAAAATAGAGATGATGAAAGATTACAATTTAGAAATAATGTTCAACAAATAAGAGGATTAAATAATATTGAAGATATAAATAATCAATTACAACAGTTATTTATTGATATAGAAGGAGAATATGGTCATAGAGAAGAAAATAATGGTATACCAAGAACTTTATCAGAAACACAATATAATTATTTAAGACAAAATCAAATAAGAACTGGTTATACTGGACAGATAATATTAACAGAAAGAGGAACTGGTTTACAATATTATTATACATCAAGAGGTAAAACACCAGTATTGACTGATGAACAAATACAAGTTTTATCACGAGAAGTACAATTTAATGAGTTTGATATTAGAGCAACAAATGATCAAAATATAGATTTAACAAATGTATTTGCTGATTATCTAGGTGATAGAATAACAAGAGAAGAAACTATACAACGCATACAAGTATTAGCACAATATAATCCAGAGAATCCAGCAAAAGATCCATTTCGTGCCGATATGTATCAAGATTTTATAAATAATTTAGATCGTGTTGATTTAGAAAAAAATTTTAGAGAACAAAATAATGGAAGACCTTCACAATTATCACAATTACAATATGATTATTTATTAAATCACGCATTAATAAGTGATCAAGAAGAAAGATATAATGATCAAATAATATTCGTAAATAGAGATGGTAGTGTTTCTTATATGATGTCTAATGGAATATATTTGAATATACCAAGTGATCAAACTATAAATCAATATATGGAAGATGGATTTTATAATCCAATAGATACTGATATAGACCCTACATTAGTTATAACTGATGAAGATTTAAGACCACCTCCACCAAGACCAATAGCAGAAACTCCAGTATTACCAACAGCAGAACAAATAAGAGATATAGCAAGTGGTGAACAAGAATTTGACCCAGACGATCCATTAGGTTTATTAGATGTACCACATATACCACCTCAACAATTCGAAGTATTACAAACACAATTAGGAAATATTATATTACCACAAGAAATCCCATCAACATTACCACAACCATCAAGGGATGTTTCTCCACAATCATATACAGATTATTTCATGTCAAGTCAAGATTTTTTTATAGGATTTAGACAAGTAACATCAAATATAGTAACAACAAGTTTTACAATGGGTGGAGCATTTATAGGATATAGTTTTGCAGTAGCAAGACAAAGATTAGTTTTAAGAAATTTTGCTACTGAAACAGAAGTATTAATGAATCAATTAGAAAATTTAGTTGTTACTTTTGAACAACAATTGACAAATACAAAAATAGAAATAGAAGAAACAGAGCAAGCATTAAGTGAAAGAGAACTATCACTTGCTACTGATGAAGCATTACTAACAGATGAAGGTTATACAGTATTAGAGCAATTTAATAGAGAAGTAGGAAGAGTAAGAGAAAGAGTAAATTTAGATTATATTGATAAATCTAAATTAGAGAGATTAGTTATAACTAATCCAACTATAAAAGGATTAGCAAGAAATATTGAAGATTTAAATGCTGAAGCAAAAAATCTCGCAATAGATATTTCTGATTTAGAAGATGTTCGTATAGAAATAGAAAAAAATAAAGAAGAAGCACAACAATTAGAAACCATGGTATTAGATAATACTGTTAGAAGAGATACAATAAATACACAATTAAGAACTGTAATTGATAATAATTATAAAATATTTTTTGATGTAGTTAAATATAGAAGAGAAATATTAAGTGGTGCTGGTATAGGTGGAGCATTAGGTTCTACTTTATCACTTATAATGGCTGGATATACATATCCAACTGTAATAGGTGATGAAGAAGATATTTTTATACCAGAACAATATAAATCAGATAATAAAGTATCATTAAATGAAAAAGAAGAAAGTGAAAAAAAACAAAAACAAACATTATTAGAACAAAAATACAAACCAATACAAAAAGAAATAAATATGCTACCACCAGTACAAACACCAGCAAGAAATATATTTAAAACAAAATCAGATTTTAAAACACAAAAGTTTATCCCAATAAAAGATAATGGTTCAAAACCATTAACACAAAAACAAATATTCGAATTGCAATCTACATTATCACCAAATGAACTTGAAAAATTAAGAGGTAAATATTTAATATTTGGTAGTGAAGGTGTAGAAACAATAAAAACAAATGATAGATGTAAACAATTTAATCCATTATCAGATGATAATATTAAATCAAGATCTGTAAGAATTAGATAATGCTAATAATAATTAGTTATAACTAATCTAAATTAAATCTTTGTTTATATAATTGAATATTTTTTCTAATTGATTTTGTATTCCATAATACATGGTATGATAATGCTCCAGCAGTAAATTTATTATTTATAGGATCATTTCTATGCCTTGCTCTGTATCTATCCCTCTGATCTTTTGTAGCACCAATAGTATGATCTAAATAACCACTTGCCCCAAATTTAGTTGTTTTTATTTTTTTATTATTATTATCAAAAAATACTGCTTTGTATTTTTTTTTATCATTATTAAGTTTTGTTATTTTTACTTTCATTTTCTATATGTTTATATTTTAAATAGAGTTTTACAATTTCATTTAATTTTCTATCACAAGACATAAAAATATCTTCAACATTATTTTTATCATAATCTATATGTTTATTAAATATTGCTAATATGTGATTAAAATCATTTTGTATTTTATAATTTCTTACTATGTAACTCTCAAGTTTCATTTCTAAATCAATAATTGTATTTTGTTGACTTTCTATCACTTTCAATAAATTTCTTGTTCTATCCATATATTTCATATTATATTATATTTTTATATTATTTAAATTAGTTATAACTAATTATAATAATATATAACTAATTATAATTAGTAATCACTACCTAACATGAATTTTCTTTTTATTACATCTGCTTTCATAGTAAAACAATAATCTTCATATTCATTACTAGTTGATGTATTAGATATAACTAAACAATTATATCCTTCAGCATATTTATTAAATAATGCAAAACCTTCATTTTTATTATCAGTTGTATTTAAATATTCTAAAACTAAACTTTCTTTATTATTAAAATTATTTTGTTGAAAACAGAAAATTACATCACAATTAGTTCTTTGTATTGTACTGAATTCTCTCTTTACATATTGGAAACATACAATCAAAGATATTTGGAAATGTCTTCCAGCAATAAATAATTTATCCAAACATTTTTGAGATTTACTATCTAATGTAGAAATAATATCATCCACTACAATTAATGTATGATGATTACCTTTAGGATCTTGCCTTATTAAATATTCTTGCCTTTTTAATATTCTATCTATCACATCGGGATCAAACTCTTTATATCTAAAATGGTTTGGAATAAAATCCATTTGATTATTTGCTATTTCACTAGTTGGACTAAATAAAAATGCGTTTCTTACTTTCTTTCGAAAGTGATGAAAACATATGAATCTGGTCATAATTCCTTTACCAGCCCTTCTTTTTCCATTTAGAACAATTGAAGGGAAATCTGGAAGGTCATCCAAATCATATTCATGTAGATTAATATCCATATTAATATAATCAATAAAAGAAATCAATAAAAAAATATTACTATAATTAGTTATAACTAATAAATATTAGTTATATATTTAACTTTAACATTTACCAAATCATCATATTCATCCTTACCTCTATCACAACGACCACCAACTGCAATATAATACTCATCAAGTTGTTTATTTTCTCCAGTATACTCCCAACAATATAAACCATCTATACAATTCCATATAAATATTACTTTATAACCTTTTTTTATCACTTCATTTGCTTTATCTAATTTTTTTTTATTGAAAAATAATGTACTATATTGATTATGTTTTATTCTTCTTGATTTTAATTCTATATAATATTGTTCATTATAATAATCAAAATTATTAAATCTATCTAATTTATGTAACTTACCATATTTATTTTCTATTTTTTCTTGTTGTATTTCCTCTTGTTTTAATCCAAAATTTAAATCTTTTTGTTTTATTAGATTCATTTATACATTATAAAATATAATTATTCAAATTAAAACTAATTATTTTCCGTTTGGTAACGGAATCTGAGGAGCAACTTGTTTGACTGCTGGTTTCACAGCAAGATCATATACAAGTCCAGCACCTCCAAGGCGGACACCTTCATTTACAGTGGCCATGGAAAAAATTGCTTGACCTTTGAACACTGCGCGGTTGACAGCACTTACCATAATACCTCTTAACATAGCATCGACAATATCTCCTCCGTTCATTTTTTATAACTTAATAATATATTATTAAATATTGATTATTTTTACACTGAATTTACTATTTTTTACTATTTATCTATAGATTGTCAATAAAAGTCAATATTATTTATTTTGTAAAAATTCTACAACACCATTTAATTTTGTAATTTCTGTATTTTTTGTATTGATTACACTATATAACTCTAATATTTTCTTAAAATACTCACAACCATAATCTAATTTATCATCCTCTTTAGTTTCTTTCAATAATAATTTATTTTTGATTTGGTTTTTATGAACTCTAATTCTATTTACAATTTTTTTTTCTGTATACTTACTATACATAATATCAAATAATTTATCAATATTTTCTGCTGTAATATTACTATCTATATTTACTTGTACATTATTTGTTGGTGGTGGTGGTGGTGGTGTTGCAGTTGGTGGTGATGCTGGTGGTGTTGCTGGTGGTGTGTCATTTTTCTTTTTTAATTGATTGTATTTATATTTAACAGCTTTATATTTATTTTCTAATTCTGTAGTATATTCTGAATATGTATTTCTAACATTTTCTACTTTTTGTTTTAATAATTCAGTATCGATACTTGATTTATTATTATCACAAGCATCCAACTTTGATTGCAACTCTAATATTTGTTTTCTTAATTGCTCATTATTAGAATGAGAAGTTTGTAATTTTTTATTCAATACTGAATTATTATTTCTTTGTAATTCTGTTTTTAGTTGTTGATTTTCTAAAAATAAATAATCATCATTATTATTATCAGACAATTGTACTATTTTTTGCTCTAATTTATTATTTACATGTTCTAATTTTTGTATTTCATTTTCATACTCATTATATTTTTCTTCTGATTCTTCTTGAATACGAGTATATTTATCCATTAACTCTTTTTTATCAAGATTTTTTGATATATAATATTTTTCACACTCTTTTTTAAACATTTTAATATCCTTTTGATATTCCTGAGAACGACTTTGCAGTTGTTCAATTTTGTCTTTATACTCATTGACTATAGAATTATGCTCATCAATGTCAATATAATTTTCATTAAACCAATCATTTTGAGCAATATAAACAACTCTGTCAATAATTTTTTCAGTATATTTATCCATTATATACTATATATATATTTTATTTTTTAAGTAATTGATTAGTTATAACTAATTATTATTATCAATATCTAATTATTATTAT
>Ga0181402_1000672_pt1 | contig 12655 bp, 18 predicted proteins | sample 25SPOviralmetaG_FD_130131 | JGI IMG/M metagenome (GOLD analysis project Ga0181402, IMG submission 130131) | Marine viral communities from the oligotrophic San Pedro Time Series (SPOT) site, San Pedro Channel, CA, USA - 25 SPOT_SRF_2011-08-17 | ecosystem: Environmental > Aquatic > Marine > Strait...
GAGGGCCCCCCTTTACCCTTCTTTTTTTTTGCCCGAATTCTAGCCGTTTTTTGAGTTGATATATTTTGGTTTTATGTAGGTATATGTTGCTTACGAGTTAAAAATATATAAAAAGCAGTTTTTTTGAGTAAAGCAGTACCCCTAGCGCTAAAACCCGATATAATAATTTTATGAAACACAAGATACACCCGGACTTAGATAATTTAAAAACGCCCTTAGATGATTTAAAGCATTTAGAGGATAACCCGCGCGTAGGTGACGTAGACGCCGTAGCTAGAAGTTACGATGAATTTGGTCAACGTAAACCTATAGTAGCTACTAGCGACGGAACTGTAATAGGTGGTAACCACCAACTAGCCGCCGCTAAAAAATTAGGGTGGTCGCATATAGCGGTCATAGTTACCGACGACAATGAACTTACCGCTAAAGCTTTTGCCCTAGCAGATAACCGTACGGCAGAATTAGGTAGTTATGATAATGATTTATTAAGCGAGATGTTAGCGGCCGTAAGTAGCGACCCTAAACTATTAGCGGCTACTAGTTTTAAAGAAGAAGATTTATTAAATTTAAGTTATGACCCGGACGGCGAAGAAGAAAAAAGAAACTTCGTAAATGAATTTGGCGCACCTCCATTTAGCGTATTAGATACCCGGCAAGGCTATTGGCAAGACCGTAAAAGAGAGTGGATAAAATTTGGAATTAAAAGCGAACTAGGGCGCGAGGAAGATATGATTTTCGGAATACAACCACGACAATATTCTAAAAACCCTAGCGAGATGACCGGCACAAGTGTATTTGATCCTGTACTTACTGAACTAATGTATAAATGGTTTAGTAGTCCGGGCGCTAATATATTAGACCCTTTTGCAGGCGGTAGCGTACGCGGTATAGTAGCAGGTAAATTAGGTCGAAATTATACGGGTATAGACTTGGCCGCTGATCAAATAGAAGAAAATAAAAAGCAAGCTAAAGAGTTATTAACCGACAATATACCGGAATGGAAAGTAGGGGATAGTTCGGAAATTGAGTTTTTAGTAGATAAAAATAAATACGATATGATATTTACTTGCCCGCCTTACTACGACCTAGAAGTTTATAGCGATGACCCTAATGATTTAAGCAATATGAGTACCGAAGATTTTAATAAAATGTATAGAGAAATTATTATAAAATCGTGCAGCCTTTTAGATGACAATAGATTTGCCGGGATAGTAGTAGGCGAAGTAAGAGATAAAGCTACTAGCGGGTACTTAGATTTTATAGGTACTACCGTTCAAGCATTTAGGGACGCGGGTTTAGATTACTATAACGAATTAATTTTAGTTAATGTACCGGGTAGCGCGCCTTTAAGAGCCGGTGCGTACTTTGATAAAGGCCGTAAGATTGCTAAAACCCACCAAAACGTTTTAATATTTGTAAAAGGCGACTATAAAAAAGCTACCGAGTACTGCGGTAACGTAGTAGGCGTAGATTTACAAGATGAAGACGAATAATATAACCTTAGACATTTATAAAAACATAACGGTACTACGTGACGATTTATTAGTCGGTGGAACTAAAAGTAGGTTTTTACACTTATTACTTGATCCTAAAAAAAAAGGTTACGTTTACGCTAGCCCTGTTTATGGCGGTTTTCAAATAGCGTTAAGTAGCGTAGCTACGAGTATGAATAAACAAGCTATTATATTTACACCGGAAAGAAAAAAACCTCATTACAATACGCTAAAAGCCGCTGATCAGGGCGCAGAAATAATTGAGATTAGGCCGGGTTATTTAAGCGTAATACAAAAACGAGCTAAAGACTTCGTAGCTAGTTACCCGGAGTACCAATATTTAAAATTTGGGGCTAATTACCCGGACGCTATACGTTTAATAGCGGGTACTATGCAAAGTATTACTAATGATTTAGGTAGAGAGCCTAGCGAAGTTTATTGCGCCGTTGGTAGCGGTACCTTAGTTAAAGGTATATTAGCCGGTACTACTAAAGCTAAAGTTACAGGCGTAGTCGTAGGTAAAGAATTTGTTTATGAACACGAAAGATTAAGGTTAATAAAGTACCCTAAAGGGTTTGATTACCTTAGTAAATATAAAGCACCTTTTCAAAGTATGCCTAATTATGATTTAAAAGCTTTAGAAGTATGTTTGGAATTAAAAAAAAGTAACGACGTATTATTTTGGAACGTATATTAAGGAAGTAGAATTATAAAATATGAGTAAAAGAGGAAGAATACCTAAGCAAAATGACTTAAAAACAGGCCATAGGGATAATAATATTCAAGTTTTACACGGCGGCGCCGAATTTCCTAAGCCTACGGTAAAGCACCAATGGTTAGCTACTACGAAACGTAATTGGAAAAATTATTGGAATAGCGAGCTAAGTAGTACAGCGCAACCCGTAGATTTACCTGCTTTTTATAGATTATTTCAATTTTACGATGAGGTAGAACGCGCTAATCGTATGGTCTTAAAAATGGGTAATAAAGGTTTATTAAGTGTAGGTAGTCAAGGGCAGCCTAAAGTAAACCCGCTAATAGATTTAACTATTAAATTAGAAAGTAGTATTTTAAAACTAGAGCAAGAGCTAGGCCTAACACCGTTAGCGCGACAACGTTTAGGTATTGCATTCGGCGAGGCACAAATAGGCTTTAAACAATTACAAGAGTTTTTAAAAGAAGATGAATTAGAAACGGTAGACCCTAGATTACTTCTTGATCAACTAGAAGAAGAATAATGGCGGAAGTATATGCTAAGGATTGCGACGTATGTTTGCAACCTTTTTGGGATGACGTTAGTAACGACCTATGTAAAAAATGTAGAAAAGAAATAAAACAATTACGTAATAAGGCAGGGGCAGATTTAGTTAGATGTAAAAAATGTTTCGACTACTTTTACCAACACGGGACTATTATTAAATTATGCTTTTGGTGTTTAGATAATGAAGAAGAATAATTTACCTTTAACTAGAGGCGCGCGTGTAGTTAAGTTTATTGAAAAGTTTTGCGTACACGGTGAGGGCGACTTCTTTGGCGAGCCTTTTAAATTAGATAACTGGCAAAAAGCAATCATTTATGATTTATACGAAGTTAATGAAGATAAAAGCCGTAGATATAGGGAGGCGTTAATTGGACTTCCGAAAGGAAACGGAAAAACTGCTTTAGCAGCCGCTATCGGCCTATACGAGCTTTTGGGTAGTGGGGTTACTAGCCCTTTAGTAGCAGTAGCAGCCGCTAGTTATGAGCAAGCTAACTTAGTTTTTGGAACTATGAAAGTAATGTGTGATGAAAGTCCTATATTAAAAGATATGGTCGAAACTTTTGAAAACGAAATACAACTTAAAAATAGTCCGGGTAGAGCTTACCGCGTAGCTGCTAAAGCAGGTACTGCCGACGGTGGCCGTAATAGTTGCTTAATAGCAGATGAAATACACGAGTGGGCAAACATAAACCAAGAAAGAGTACATTATGTTTTGTCTAATAACACCGCTAAACGTAAAGACGGTTTAGTTTTAAATATTACTACGGCAGGTTATAACTTAGATAGTTTAGCCGGGCGTTTATATCAGCGCGGTCTTAAAAAGGAAACAGGCGAAAATGATGACCCGGAGTTTTATTTTAAATGGATAGGCGCTAAAGACGGCGACGATTTTGAGGATAAAAAGTTGTGGTCGGACGTTAACCCGGCAGTCCAAAACGATTGGTGGCCTTTAGAAAATCTTAACCGTAGATTTAAAAGCTTACCTTTACACGAGTTTCAAAGATACCATTTAAACCAATGGACGCGTACGGAAGAAGAAAGTTGGTTACCGCCTAATGCGTGGGATAATTGTTTCGGGGAGTTTGAATTAAACCCGGACGTTGAAACTTATTTAGGAGTAGATATGGCGCTGCACCACGATAGCGTAGCTATAGTACACGGGCAAAAAACTAAAAACGGTACCGTAATTTTAGATAGTAAGATTTGGCACCCGGATGATTACGACGTAATGGACATTCAAGAAATAGAAACTTATATTTTAGAATTATGTAAAACCTTTAACGTAAAAGAAGTAGCATACGACCCTGCTTTTTTTGAACGTAGCGCGCAAGTATTATTAGATAATGGGGTGCCTATGGTCAACTTTCCGCAAAGCCACGCCCGAATGGTTCCTGCTTGCGGTAATGCTTACGAGATGATTGTAAATAAAAAAGTTTTACATAAAGCTACGGCAACGTTTACTGATCAGGTGCTTTCGGCTGCACAAAAAATTACAGATAGCGGTTGGCGTTTAAGTAAAGGCCGAAGTAAACGAAAAATAGACGGTGCTATAGCTATGGTTATTATGTTAGATAGAATAACTGCGCCGATAGTTGATGACGCGCCTCCCGTCGCTATAATTAATTTATGATAAATAAAAATAATATGACAACGCTAGCGGAAGTTATAGGCGCCGCCCTTATAATTTACGGTGTATATACGTTTAGTATCGGCCTAGCTTACGTAGTAGCCGGTAGTTTTTTTATAGTAGGAAGTTATTTAATTAGTAAATGAGTTTATTTAATCGAGAAAATAGGGACGCAGCTTTAGGTAATTTAGCCGAGCTATTAAACCTCCGGGACGGTGGACTTTACAACTATACGGGCGAAAAAGTAAATGAACTAAGCGCGTTAGGTATAAGCCCTGTATTAAGTGCTATATCTCTTATAGCCGATAGTATAAGTATCTTACCTATAAAAACTATTAGATACGACGGCGATAAGAAAGTTTTTACGGAAAAACCTAAAATATTTGATAAACCTAACGTAAACCAGACTATTTTTGAAGTAGTACACCAAATTATTACTAGTTTATTAATGCACGGTAATAGTTTTATATTAATTGATAAAGATAGACAGGGCAGGCCTATAGCTATGACGCCTATACATAGTGATAAGGTAGTCGTAGAAATGCACAACGGAATTAAAACCTACACTATAGGAACGCAAAAAAATAAAAGAATTCTAACCGACGATAATATACTTCATTTAAAATGGTTTAGTTATCCGGGTAACTTAGTAGGGGTTAGCCCTTTAAGAGCTAACGGTAATATGTACGGTTTAGCTTTAGCGATGGAAAGACATATAGCGCAATTTTATGGGCAAGGCGGAACACCTAGTAGTATTTTAGAAACCGACCGTGATTTAACTAGCGAGCAAGCAAAGTTTTTGCAGGAAAATTGGTCTAGTAGCCATAACCGTAACCGTAAGCCTGCGGTTTTAACCGGCGGGCTTAAATGGAAATCTATAAGCGCGGGCGCGGGCGATGAGTTAATACAGGCTAGAGAGCAAATTGTAAATGAAGTAGCCCGTATATTTAGAGTACCGGCTCATTTAATAAATTCTAAAGACGGTAGTAACGTTTACAGTAATATTGAAAGTAACGGGTTAGCTTTTATTAGACATACCTTATTGCCTTACATAAGAAGAATAGAAGACGCTTTAAGTACTTTATTACCGGGTAAGCAAGTAGTTAAACTAGACACCGAAGAATACGCTAGGGGCGATTTATTTAGTAGGGTACGTACATTTCAAGTTGCTATCTCTAGTGGATTAATGACACCTAACGAGGCTAGAAATAGATTAGATTTAGAGCCTTATGAAAACGGCGACAATTTTTACTTAGGATTACAAGGAGCGCCGGTTGATCCTGCCCTTGCACCTTTAGGTAATGATGAACACGACCCTAAAAAAGATTTATTAAACCCGGAAACAGAATAAACTATGGCCGTAGATTTAACCGCACCTGCGTTTATGAAAAAGAATATGCAACGCGGGTTAGATAACCTTAATAAAGCAGGTAGTGGTTTAACAGCTAAAACAATACGCGACGCTAGAAGTATTATTAGCAGCGGTAAGGTTAGCCCGGCTAAAGCTAAGTTAATGTTTCCGTGGCACGCTAGACACCAAAGCGATTTAAAAAGAGAAAAAAGTAACCCTAACGACCCTAAAACTTGGCGCGGTAGCGACATAGCTTTTTTATTATGGGGTAGTAATCCGTGGACTAATCCTATGCAAGCAGGCGAGTGGGCAAAGCGTAAAGTTGAACAAATAAATAATGAAGAAAAAAGAGCCGTAGATAATTTAGAACAAGATTTATACGTTAAAGAAGAAGACGCTATAGCTAAAGCTAAAGAGTTAGGTTGCGACGGGTCGCATAAACACGAAATAGACGGCGAAACTTATTATATGCCTTGCAAAAATATGGAGGATTATACAAACCTTACCGGTAAAAAACATAAGGATGAAGAAGATTATACTTTAGTCGGTCGCGCTGATCAGCGCGCACCTAGTGAGCCGGCGCCTAAAAAAGACCAAATTAAAGGTAGCGATAAAAATAAAAAAGGTAGTGCTAGCGGTAAGAGTAATAATATTAGTTTTAACGAAAGTACTACTAAGGCTATTAAAACAATAGTAGCCGAGCATAATGACATTGTTAAAGATATGGCTAGTTGGCGTAAGTTAAGAATACCTACTGCTAAAGCAGTAGTAAGACGAGGTTTTGGTGCTTATAGCGGTTCGCATAGACCCGGCGTAAGCAGGCAAGCGTGGGGTTTAGCTAGGTTAAAAGCTTTTAGTTATTTACTACGTAACGACCGACCAAAAAATACTAAATACGTAGGCGACAACGATTTACTTCCGGAAAGCCACCCACGTTTTAGTAAGAAAGAAAAAAAGAGCGACCTTTTTTATGACATAAAGGGCGACGCTATGTCATTAACAAGTAATATATTAAATAATAAGGTTAGGATTAATAACGTGAATAAAGAAAAAGAAAACCGTAGCTTTAATTTAGCGAATGTAGAAATAAGAGAAAATAATGACGGGGAGTTGTCTTATAGCTTTAGCGGTTACGCTAGTGTATTCGACAAGCCTTACGGAGTAAGAGATAGTAAAGGAACTTACACCGAAACAATTAAACCCGGAGCATTTAAAAAAACACTTCAAGAACAAGACGACGTTAGGTTTTTAATTAATCACGACGGTATACCTTTAGCACGTAGTAGCAGCGGTACCTTAAAACTAGAAGAAGATGAATACGGACTATTTGTTCAAGCAGATTTAGACGCTAATAATCCTAAAGTCGCTGAAGTTGCTAGCGCTATGAAACGTGGAGATTTAAACGAAATGTCTTTTGCTTTCGCAGCTATACGCGATGACTTTAGTGGCGAAAAAAGAGATGTACAAGAAGTAAGACTATTTGATGTAAGCGTCGTAACCTACCCGGCTAATAGTTACGCAGGCGCTACTTTAAGAGGACTAGATATAAGCGAGAATTTAAAAGAACTAGTCGAAAGTAGAAATAGCGATAAAGCAGTCGAAGTTTTAGAGGAAATTATTACTAAGCTAGATACACCTAGCGAGGAAAATGAGCGCTCTAAAAGTAACCCGAAATTAGAAATCTTAAAAATTAAGATGAAAAAAGACGGTTTACTCTAAGACGTTACGCCGGTTTCATAAACCACCTAACGCAATAAGTAAAAGCAAATTAATTACATAAAGGAATTAAATTGAAAAAATTAAAAGAATTAAGGAACGCTAACGCTGTTGAACTTGATACTTTAGTTACTGCAATGGAAGAAATGGAAACAGGCGAAGAACTCGACGCAAAGTTGGAGCGATCAAATGTTTTAGTTTCCGAAATAAAAGAACTAGACGAAAAAATCAAGGCTGATGCAGATATGCGCGCTACCTTAAAAGAAGTTGAGGAAAGTAGAAAATCTTTAGAGATTAAAGATGAAGACATTTCCGAAACACGAATGGAAGTTAAAGAGCCAGATATGTATCGTAAGGATGCTGAAAATTCATTTTTTAATGATATGTATGACGCTAAATTTAACCAAAATTATGACGCACAAAAAAGATTATCCGAGCACCAAGATGTCCATAAAAGGGATGTCGGTACCGGAGCTTTTTCTGGCCTCGTAGTTCCGCAGTACCTCGTTGACGACTATGCACCGCTTGCAAGAGCAGGGGCAGCAGTTTATAACGCGTTACCAAAAAGAGAATTACCTGCATTTGGAAACAAAGTAGAAATCTCAAGAATTACAACCGGCTCTACTGCAGCTGAACAGGCAACTGAAAACTCAGCAGTTTCCGAAACAAATATGGACGACACTTTATTAACAGTTAATGTTGATACAATTGCCGGTCAACAAGATGTTTCAAAACAAGCATTAGATAGAGGCGGGCAACCGGGTTTCAATCTCGAAAATATTATTTTTCAAGACCTACTCGGCGCATACTATACAAAGCTAGATAACTTACTGATCAACGGTTCAGGTTCCTCCGGGCAACCACTTGGAATAAAATCCGTTGGCGGAATAAATACAGTGACTTACACAGACGCAAGTCCTACAGTCGCTGAACTTTATCCTAAGTTAGCCGACGCTTTACAAAAAGTTAATGCAAATAGATTTGCACCTGCTAACGCCATCGTTATGCACCCGAGACGTTGGGGTTTCCTAACTGCCGGGCTTGATAGCTCAAACAGGCCATTAATCGTACCGGCCGGAAATAATCCGGATAACGCCATTGGCGTAGGGGACGCTGCTAAATACGGAAACGTAGTTGGTAACATTCTCGGAGTACCGGTAATTACAGACGCTAACATTCAAACGGATGCTGGATCAGGCAACGACGAAGACATAATCTTAGTCGTAAAGGCCGACGACCATATCTTAATGGAGCAAGACGTCTTTACTGCAAAGTTTGAAGAAACTAATGCAGGTTCATTAACTACTAAATTAGTAGTTTACGGATATGTTGCATTCGCAAGCGGTAGATACCCTGCGGGCACAACAATGATTAACGGAACAGGGTTGATAACACCAACCTTTTAATTAAAATTGGTTTATACGTGTCGGGCAACCGACACGTTAAACCATTAGAAAGATTTTATGAGTAAAAATAAAGAACAAATAGCAGCCCTTAAAGAAGAATTAAGAGGCTACGAGATTTACGGAAAGGCAAAACGTGCTGAAGAAGTTAAAAAAGAAATTAAAGCGCTTGGCGGCAAAATTGAAAATAAAGCTGCTAAACCTAAGTCCGAAAAAAAAGTAGTTAAGAAGTAATTATGCCTAAAGGGATTGGCTACGGTAAGAAAAAAATGAAAGGTCGTAAAGGCAAAGGCCGTAAGGGTAAATAACCTATGGCTATTACTAACGGGTATATAACCCAAAACGATTTAAAAGAGTTTGTAGGTATACCTACTAGCGATACTGCGGACGACGACTTACTAGATAACGCTATAAATGGTGCTAGTAGGCAAATAGACGCGTTTTGCGGACGTAAGTTTTACGCTGACGGATCAACTAGCGCTCGAGTTTTTTTTACTAATGATTTTTATAGATTACCAGTCGATGATATTTCAACAGCTACCGGGTTAGTTATTAAATATGATGACGACGACGACGGTACTTATGAAGTAACCGTACCTAGTAATGAGTTTCAACTTTTACCTATAAATGGTGTTGTAGGGGGTATAGAGGGTAGCCCTTACTACATTATTCAATTAAATAGCAACGGTAGTTACGAGTGGCCTATAAGTAATACTAGTAATAGACCTTACGCTGAAATTACGGCTAATTGGGGTTACGCTAGTACACCCGAGCCAATAAAATACGCTACGAAAATGTTAGCTAGTGAACTTTTTGCTATGCGCAACGCACCTTTAGGAGTAGCAGGCGTAGGCGACTTTGGGGTAGTAAACGTTCAACAAAACAGAGAAGTAACTCGTTTATTACAACCATTTCGTAAGGCTAGCGTTTTAGGGGTAGTTTAATGGCCGCCCTACACCAAGTCCGGGACGGTATTAAAACTACTTTAGAAAATAACATAAGCGGTTTAAGAGTTTACGACGTAGTTCCAGATTATGCTTTAAACTTTCCGGTAGCAATAGTTTTACCGGTAAATATTAATTTTAATATAGCTATGCAAAGAGGAACTGATCAGTACACTTTTGACATTTTAGTAGCCGTAGAGCGTGGTAATAGCCGTACCGCTCAAGATAAACTCGACCAATATATAACAGGGCAGGGTAGTAGTTCACTAAGGCAGGCTATATTTAATAATAGAACGTTAGGCTTAGACAACACCGACGCGACTATAACGGGCGTAAGTAATTACGCAGCGGACGTTAATTTAAACGGTATAGACGCAATAGGTGCGAACGTAAGCCTCGAAGTTTATACTAAAGGAACAAGTTAATGCCTAAATTTAAAATAATAGGAACAAAAAAAATTGACGGTAAAGAGCCGGGTAGCACTATAACTATAGAGGACTTAGATAAAATAATTACACTAACTAAGGCCGGGCATATTGCAGCGATTAGTAAAAAAGAAAATTTAAAAAAAGCAAAAAAAGCGCTTGATCAAGGAAATAAAAAAGATGAGGTTAAAGATGTCAAATAATTGTTGTGGGGCTTGCCCTAACGGTTGCGGTGGTAAGTAATGGCTAAATACGTATTTACCGACGGAAAATTATTTTTAGGAGGTTACGACTTTAGTAGTAATACTAACGCGGTGACTTTAGACGTAACGGTCGATGAGCAAGACGTTACTACTATAAATAGTAGTGGGTTTAGAGAAAGAATAGGCGGTCTTAAAGATAGCACTATTTCCATTGACGGTTTTTATGAGGCCGGAGCTGAAAAACCCGATGCTTTATTAGGAGCTAACGTAGGTAACGAGATTATTTGCACAGTAGTTCCGGACGCCGGCGTAGGTAATACAGCCTACTTTTTAAAATCTAAATTATTTAGTTACTCAATACTAGGGGCTATAGGCGAAGTTGCGCCGTTTACTGTAAGTAAAAGTAATAGCACCGACAAAGTTGTAAGGGGTACTATTAACCTAGATAGCGATATTACCGCTACAGGATCAAGCACCGGAATACAATTAGGCGCCGTAGCAGCAACCGAAAGCATATACGCGGCTATACATTGTACCGGCGTTAGCGGTACAAGTACCCCTACTATTACGTTCGTATTAGAAAGCGATGATAACTCGGGCTTTACTAGTGCAACTACTAGAGCTACCTTTACGGGTATAACAGCTATAGCTAGCGAGATTAAAAAAGTTAGCGGGGCAATTGCAGATGACTATTATAGACTTTCATACACCGTTAGCGGTACTAATCCTAGTTTTAGTATTCACGCTACGCTCGGTATAGAATAACCACGTCAACCGGCTATTTTAAGCCGTTCTGACGCCCTTAAAATTCATAGTTAAGCAAGTACGCCTACCTACTAAATATATATAATTTTTCTAAAAAACCCTTATTTTAAAAGACTTATTTATATTTTACGGCTTATACTGGTTATATAAATTACTTAGGGAGTAAAAAATGAGCTTAAATGCTAAAGAAAGAAAACTAGTTAACTACATAGTAAAATTTACTAGCGTATTAGCTAACTTAGACGAAATAAAAACTAATACTATATTAACCGCTTGCGAATTAGCTAAGGTAGATACTACCGACGTTAATACCGTAAAAGTTAGAATAGCTTTATTAGAAATCAAAAACAATAACCTATTAGGGAGGTAAATAATGGCGTTAAGTAGAAAATATTATGAATTAGTAGCCAAAGAAATAAACGAAATGGTTAAGTTACAAGAGGGGCAACAAAGTGCTCTTTTTACATTAGATAAATTAATGTGCAATTTAGCTTTAAGATTTGAAGAAGATAATGCTAATTTTGATAATGTTAAATTTCTTAAAGCGTGTTTAAAAGACGTAACTTAACTCCCTAGTTAATTACGTACGTTAAAAAGCCGGGTTTTATCCGCCCGGCTTTTTTAATGTCATATTACGCCCGCGCTGATCAGCGCGACTTAAAATTTAATTATTAAGTAAAGGAGTTAAATTGGCAAAGTTTGTATTAAATAACGCTAGCGTAACAATTAATAGCGTGGACTTAAGTGACCACGTATCAAGCGTTACATTAGATATTACGGCCGACGAAGTTGAAGAAACAGCGTTCGGGCAAACTTTTAAAAGTAGATTAGGTGGACTTAAAGACGGTACCCTTAGTATTGATTTCCAACAAGATTTCGCTGCAAGCGAAGTGGATGCAACACTATGGCCGCTTTTAGGAACGGTTACTACTTTTGAAATAAAAGCAGATAGTGGAGCAGTAGCTGCTACTAACCCTAAATATAGTGGTTCAGTATTAGTTAATAACCACCAACCCGTAGCTAACGGCGTAGGTGAACTAGCAAGTTTTTCCGTAAGTTTTCCAACTAGCGGAACAATTACTAGAGCTACTTCTTAGTATGTCAAGTTTGCAAGGGTTACACCAACTCACACTTGTAATTGAAGACGGTACTAAAAAAGAAGTAACGTTAAGGCCTATAGATTTCGTAGCGCTAGAACGTAAGTTCGGTCAAAGACCGGCTAGCGATTTAGAAAAACTTAGTTTTGAAGAGTTAATGTATTTATGTTGGAACGCTAGTAAGCGTACCGGCGTAACCGATGATTTTGATAAATGGCTAAGTACCGTAGCTACGATAGACGGTTTAGGTGGCGAAGACCCGGAGTAACCGGCGGCTATTATTTAGACCTAATAGCCGAAGTTAGTTTAGCTGCCGGGCTTGATCCTATGGGCGTAGCGGAATTACCGCTACCAATGTTTTTAGCGTTAC
>Ga0181402_1000674_pt1 | contig 12606 bp, 23 predicted proteins | sample 25SPOviralmetaG_FD_130131 | JGI IMG/M metagenome (GOLD analysis project Ga0181402, IMG submission 130131) | Marine viral communities from the oligotrophic San Pedro Time Series (SPOT) site, San Pedro Channel, CA, USA - 25 SPOT_SRF_2011-08-17 | ecosystem: Environmental > Aquatic > Marine > Strait...
GTGTATGAAGAAGATCAGGAAGCAAGCGAGAGAGAGATGCGGTTACGCCGAACAAGCGATGCTGTAGATATGGCAGATGACTACCATAGTGATGATGAAGATAAGATTTCAGTTAAAGAACTGAGAGACGGCTTGAGAGGTGTCTTTAAAGATGAAAAAATGGTCGAAGAATTAGTTGCTATGATCTTAGATGGGGCGCATGGTGAAGATGTTGATGATTTTGTCAGTAAAGATAAAAGAATGTAGTAAAAAAAATACGCCTACAAAAATTTGAGATATTAGCTGATAAAGCCACTAATTAATGTTGATTAATTGTTAGCATAATGTTGACATAGAAGGAGAACCTTATGAAGATAACAAAAGAAGTTTTAAAGAAGCTTATTAAGGAAGAAATAGAAAGCCTTAATGAAGGTAGTGAATTGTTTCAATCCCGAATTGCAACAAAAATATTCACTGCATCGCGCGAAGCAGGTATGGATGCTGAACAAATTGCTCAAGCACTTGAAGATCTCGCTAAGAGATATAGAGAAGCGCAGTCAACAAAAATAGCAGATCTAGGCTTAAACAAGGTTTACCGATGAAACTTACTAAAGCATACCTTAAGAAGGTTATCAAAGAAGAGCTTAGTTCTATAAAAGAGATGGATGTTGGCTATATGGATGGCCCTCTTTCTGCATATGAAGATGAGGACAATCTAGATCCCGTAACATTGGCCGATGAGCTGGTAACATTGGCTGTCAAACAAAGAATGGCTAGTGCTAGCGACGAAGGTTATTACGGAGACATGGGCCTCCAAGAAATGGCTAGAGCACAAATAAGTGTAGAAAACTGGTCTAGCAAGAACGAAGAAGACCGTGACGAAGAGGATTTGTATTGGCTTAGGTTCTGTTACGAAGAGCTTGATGGACATCCCGCGTTCCGTAAGCTAAAGGGTTTCGGAGCACCCCCTCCTGCTGTTCCCCGACGCAACTACTAATAAACAAGGACAACACCATGAAAATCACAAAAGCAAGGCTAAAACAATTAATCAAGGAAGAACTTGAAGAAGTAAAACTTAGTTATGAGACAGACGAAGAGTATGAGGCAAGGCGCGGAGAATCAGGACCAGCCACCGAGCTTCAACAAGGCTATACCTTCCGCATCTATCAACCCGGTTACTACAGAACTGATCCCTCTACAACCGTCATGTATGCAGAGAACGTGCCGATGAGCATGATAGATACTAAAGACTATGAGAGAAACAAGGTAACCCACAAAGACCCCGAACGTTTCCTCAGAATATCCAAGGAAGGCTTGCAAAGGCTTGGCCTCGAAGCAAACGAATACGGAAATTTTGGCGTCGATATGTATCCAATAGACGAAGTTCCCGAAACAATCGAGCTTGCCGTGCCCTACAACCTCCGTTCCGGTGAGTTTATGACAGATCAAGTGAAACCATATAAGATACCCAAGATTGTAGACGCAAGTAGTATGTAATCTATTTACTTTCTACACAATAACCCTCTCCTCGGAGGGTTTTTTTGTATTTGAAAAAAATAGGTGGAAAAAATTTTGGGGATTATTGCTTACTACTTATAGCATGGAACTTTATTATTATAATGCTAAGCTTGAGCGTGTATTAGATGGTGACACAATAGACGCAATGATAGACTTAGGCTTTAGCACATGGGTGCATAAGCGTATAAGGCTTGCTGGTATCAATTGCCCTGAAACCCGTACAAGAAATTTGGATGAAAAGGCCAAAGGTATAGAAAGCAAGAAATACCTAGAAGACCAATTTATGTCAACTGGTGGTAGATTTGTTTTACAATCTCTCGGCGTTGGCAAGTATGGAAGATGTTTAGGTAATATTTATATTAACAAAGTAAATATTAACGAACTGTTGCTTAAAGAAGGGTACGCAGAGCCCTACATAGGAAAATAACATGAAGAAAATTTATGATAACTGGCGTAGTGATGTTTTAAACGAGTTTGCTCCTAGCTATGGCATTGAGGATGAAGAAGCGAATATAGAGCAATATATGACCCCTTCCTCCGACCTTGTCCAAAAAGCCATACAGGACGCAATTGATGCCAATAAGGGCCTGCACGCATCGGGTCGCCCTATAGATTCAAGGCTTACACAGGGTTTGTTGAAAGAAAACGATGCTAAGGAACTTATTGAATCTATGAGAGGCCTCAGAGAGGACGATTATTTAAGAAAACTTACCCTTACCCCCATACACTTTGAAAATGCCACTGGCCGCCTTACTGATTTGACAAACATATATGCTGCTGCGGAACGCTCTCAAGGAAACAGTATAGCAATTGCTGTCTCACCCCTTGAAAGATATATGAATAATTTATTTATGGATACAAAGCGATTTCAAGAGTATAAAGAAAACGTAAACAATGCTACTGAAGCCTTCGGCCTACTTGCCTACAGTAATCGATATGATATAGTCCAAGCAATTAGACTTTTTACTGGTGAAAGTGTCAGCACAGTAAGAAACCCACCTGATTTTAAGCCTGATCTGGCAAAATCACTGGCGGGTAGTAGAGTAAGCAAGAGAGAAGTCTTAGAGAAGATACTACCAGAAATATCTATCAAAGGCACTGATTACAATGTAGTTCAATCATTTATCTCTATTCTTAATCATGTGTTTAGAGGAACTTATGTAAGTTTTACAAGCATAATAGAAAAAATGTCTTCACCAAAAGGTAAGCAAAAACTTACTGCTTATTTTGATAAGGTAATTGAGATAGCAAAAAGTGAATTTACTAAACCAGAGATGCGCATATCAGTTCATCAGAAAAAAAATTTTGCAGTAATGGCTACAATGGTAGGTCACTCTACCAAATCTAGAAAATTTCAAGAGTTTTTAGGCTCCATAGACCGAATAAAGTCTATGATTCCCATTTATCAACGCTTTCATGAACATTATACAAAATTTTTGGGGACTCCAGACCTAGAAGACTATGAAGTTGCCAATGACGTTCTTAAAATGTTGGCTAAAAAGCCATCAAAATATAATTATAGAATTTATAGAGGTATGTATCTTAAAGCTAGCGTATTGCCAGAAGGAATCAAAGAAGGTATGGAGTTTAATTTTTATGACATTTCTTCTTGGTCAAGAGACATGAATATAGCACAAAATTTCAGCACTACAGTACCAGAGGGGCATAAGCGCGAAGCCGGTGATAAAAGTGTAGTTTTCACAATGATAATGAAGAGAGGTACTTATATTGATCATTATTCTGCATATGAGGGAGAAGAAGAGGTAGTTACAGGCGGAAAAGTAAAAATACTTGAAATTACTGAACTTCAAAAAATAACAGGACCAATACTTAGGGTATTGTGTGAACAAATATGATTATTCTATTACTAATAACAGCGCTGGCACAAGAGCCAGTAGAACATGAAAACAAATCTCAAAAGGTCTATAAGTCTTTTTGTATCTCGTGTCATGGAGAGCAAAACGAAAAAACCCCGTACCATGTTGAAAAAACCGCTGAAGAGAAGTCCAAAACGATAAAATATGGTACAGGGCCAATGCCGGGCTATTCTTGGATGCTTAGTGAGTCCGATATAGCTGACTTAATCAGCTATATGGATAGTTTTCACAAAAAAGATTAGAGCTTCTTCTTAAGTGATAGAATTTCTCTCTCAATAAGTTCTCTCTGCTTTCTTGTGAGAGCATAATCCCATTCTTCTTGAAGTCTTGTCAAGCGTTCTTCCATTGGTTTGACATCAACGTTGTAACGGTCCTTCATGTATTGTGCATCATCTTGTGGCGAAGTTCCTCCAGATGGTGCTCCAGAATCATCTAGGTAATCCATAATTTCTTTGAATGCCATCATAGTCATTTCAACATCGGCCAAAGCATCATGCCAGCCCATGTTTTCAATTTCAAACGCATTGATAAGCTTTCCAAGGGAAACAGAAATGTATTCCATGCCTCTCTTGTTCACAGCAGTGAGCGCAGAGATAATTTTTTGTTCTTTCTCTGGAATCTCCTCACCAGACTTCATCATAGCTTGCAGCTTTGGCTTCAAAAAGTTTGAAAAAGCTTTTGCGGTATCAAAAACTGCGATATCTGGCACTGGGATACCAAACTCTTCATAGGCGGCATTCATTTGCTTAACATCAAAAGGTGCATTCTGTGCTGTAAGGACAATCCCACTTCCAGCTTCTTCCATCTTGTTGAGATACTCACTGAACTGTCTATAGACATCTTCGCCTAGCTCAAAACTAGTGGTCTTGTCACCATAGCGGCCAAGCCTCAAAAGAGCCTTAACAGTTCCTGATTTTTGTCCTGGTCCATAGCCCATTTCCCCAGGGTCATCAGTAAATCTGTCTCTATAGAGTGGAATATCAGAAGGTGAAAGACTCTGCATTGCTTCATCTTGATATTGTGCAAAAAGTCTACCACCACCAGACTTAAAAAACTCATCGGTGCTCTTAGACTGCTGTGCTCTTGTTTTCCCTGTAATATGTCCTTCATCGCGAAGCCTCTTAAAAGCCATTGCCTTAGCCTTTCTCTCCATTTCGCCTTGGGCAAAATCCATGTGTCTGGGATCTTCGGGGTCTTCTACAGACATTCTATCAGACTGCTGCGCCTTAACATCGAGAACATCTTGAGTAAGTCTTACTTTAAGATTGATTACGCCATCAGGGACAGGTGTTGGCTCTCCTTGTCCAGCATACCATGGTCCAAAATCATACGCTGTGGCTGCAACCTGTGTCACTTGAACTTCTTTCTTTCTTGGATCTAAACCTGTTGTTTCGGTATCAAAGAAAATCCAAATATTTCCTAGACTTGCTAGATCTGCCTTAAACTGTTCAAAACTTTTACCTTTGTAAAAATCAGTTGGCATATTGCGCTCATTAACTAGTTTTCTCCAACCTTCCAATAATGTTTTCATTCTTAATCTCCTTAAAACAAGAATTTACAGACTAATTAGTATAAAAAAGGGCTTTGTATATGTTATTAAAAGAAGAATTGAATAGTAAAGATAAGTCTGAAATCAAAAAGATGATCAAAGACGAGCTTGAGAAAGAAATGAAGGCTCGTCTCAGTAAAGCTGTCAAGGAAGAAGTTGAAAAGGCCCTTAAAGGTAAAGCATCTAAAGAGCAGATTGGTGATATCTCAAAGAACATTATCAAAAAGCTTTATAAAGATTTGTCTCTGCATCATCCATACATTATAGATAGAATCAAGGTATAACACATGAGCAATTTGGAAGGACAGTGGGTAAGACATGCTTTTTACTCAATGGGTATTATTTGCCATCATGATCTTGACACTAATTGGATGACGGTTAGATTTTTAAAAGACAACTCAATATTGAGACTTAGCGCACGGAGTAAACAACTAACGTTTATAGGATAATGTTTAAAATTGGTGATATCGTCAAAATGGATAAAACCTATCCTATATGGCTCCTTTCAGTGGGCTTGACAGAGCAAGACGTAGGCGTTATCATTGATATAGTGCCGAGGGGCGAGTTACAGTTCGACCCAAATCGCACAATAAGAGTGTATTGGTTTACTTTAGAAAAAGCATTCTTATTAGATCCGAGGACACTAGTTAAAGCCACTGAGGAGTGAAATAACATTATGAATAAACTAGCTTTTGGTACCCTTGTGGGTGCCGTTATTATATTTGCAGGTATCAATACTTTTCATCTATCTGCATTGGCACAAGAGACTGCCAAGATGAATGATAATATTGAGAATGTCGAGATAGAGTCGTTTGCCTCTTCAGCAAAGGCCATGTATCTCCCTAAGAAGGTTTGTGTTATTCAGGTAGGAGAAGAAATACCCATCCCTGAATTAAGAAAATACTTAGCTTCTTGCCTTCACTCTCACCAAAAGTGGTTAGAGTTGCATTCGCCAGTCACTATCGAAGACAAATAAAAATTTTACGCTTTTCCCCAGAGTATTTATTACATGGGGATCTTCGACCTTGACATAGATTTTGAGCGTGCTAACTTATACCTGTCAGTAGGTGATCTGCTGATAGACAACGTTAGTGGTCGTGTAGGTGTACTCGTCAAAAGAGAGCGTAGGATCTCTATAGAGGACGATGACATCTATGTCTGGATGGTCTATTGGTCTAAAGAGACAGTAGGTGACTTAATTGTCTATGGGACAGATTTACAAGAATCTAATTTAGCTGCTCTCGAAGAAGAGGGGCTAAGGATATCTATTATTATTGACTATTATGAATTAATAAAAAGGAAGTAACAATGGAAACAAAGTATAATGCGTATAGAGTATATTCAACTGGTCGTAGAGTTAAGAAGCCAACAATTGTATTCGACCTAAAAGAATACGAGTTTTTTGATGACCTCGATATAAATTCGGATGATTTTGACGGTGAGAAAATATTTTTGGATAAAATCGTTCCAACTCTCGATAAGAAATTTAGTAGATATAAGTTTGAGGTTATTAGAAAAGACCTGCCACAAGAACCAAAGATAGATAAGTCTATAGAAGAAGAGAAGAGAAAGCAAAAGCAGAGGAATCTCTTCCTAGGAAAAATAGCAGCCAGGAAGCTGTCTAATTTCGCTTCTGAGGCCTCCACGATTTCACTGTGTATGAGACCCGAGACTGAGTGGAAATGGCAGTGGTGCCTTACACAGTCCTCTACAAACAAGTTCTTTGGCCACTTGTCCTCATCTTTTGATACAAGGACTGAGGCTGAAGAATGGCTAGAAAACTCGATTAATTAAATAAGTTATAAATGCGCCCTTCTATTTATTTAGGAGGGCGTTTTTTGTTTCTCATTATTAATAAAATATGTAAAATTTGCTTCTTTATTAATATTGGGTTATTCGCTTATGGGTCTTGGTTAAATAATTTTGATTTAATGGTATTAAGCATACTTAATATGTTATTATTAACCCCCGCCTTTCTAAAGGAAAAACATGAACTTAAGTAAATGGAACTCATTTATTGTAGAGCAAGATGAAACTACAATTATGGATCCGCCACAAAATACTAATCAAAGAGATGGTGTAATTACTATCCCTTCGGGTAAAGAGCCTAGTAATGCTATATTAGAAGAAATGGGGTATGAAATCGGCAAAAAGTTAGGTGCCGGAAAATACGGAACTGTCATTAGCATAATTGATCAAGAAACAAAAAACCAATTCGCTTGTAAAATTATCATGGGCTCTCCAATACCTGATATTAAAAGAGAAGTAAATAATTATAAATTTCTAATAGAGAACAGAGACAAGTTAGGCACACGAAAAAAATACTTTCCAAAAGTATTCTACTCTGAAATTAAAAAATATTCCTGGCCTTCTAGCGAGATTTCACCTAATCCTCCTGTTTATGATATTGGACTAATCATCATGGAGCTTCTTGCCCCTCTTCCAAAAAGAGTAAAAACAGATCTATTGGCAACTGGTGGGATGGAAACAGGACCCCGTGGGAGATTTGACAGGAGAAGGGTCAACTTTACCACTAGAGATAAGAGGCTATTTAAAAATCATTCTGTAATTTTTGATCTAGCTAAATCTGCTGTACAAGGTTCTCAGCTTTTACAAAACTTGACACCAAACAATTTTAATCAAATCGTAGATACTGTGGGAAGAAGTGCGGTAAATCGTTTTCTTAAAGGTCAGTACCAAGATATTGATGGGGAAGCCTACGAGGCTTTACAGTTTATTGTCTCAGAGGACTGGCGACAATTACTTAATAGTAGGCAATCTCAAGTTTTATTTCTTTTAACTTTGGTTGAACTACACAAGTATCTATACCCAGAAGGTGGAGAACCAGTCGTTGCCTTCATGAATGACACGCTAGTTGGAAATATCTATAATCAAGTTTTTGAGTCTTATTTACGAGCATATGTTAGGCCAGTAATTCCTGGCACTATGGATTCTGGTGGTTCTACTAGAATAATGGAACCACAAGACTCTAGCTCTTTAGAGCAGTTTCCAGAAGCTGCTGGCTTTATTCGCTTTATGCAAGACATGAAACAAATTGGTATTATGGGCAGAGACATGCACGCCGGTAACTTTTTAATGCGCCCTTCGGATAATGAAATTGTTGTCGTCGATTTAGGTTTATTTAAAATTCAAGACGCAGTACAAATACCAGACAATAAAGAAACAATTCCAATTTTTGAGAGAAAACAATGAAAAGAGAAGTAGCCTCCTGCTTTATTATAGATGATGAAGATAGATTTTTGATTGTCCGTAGAAGTGACACAGACTGGTGGAGGCCCTTACATTGGGAAATTCCCGGCGGAAAGATAGATGATACTGATTCAACCGCTAACCATGCTGCGATAAGAGAAGTCCAAGAAGAGACTGGTCTAGAATTAATCCAGTGCAGATTCATGGAGCTTTATAAAAGTGAACGTATAACTAAGTTTTACTTTATATCTCGATGGTGGGCCGGTGATGTTGGTATCCCAATAACTCAAAAGAATGGTGTTATTGAACACGACGCATATAAATGGGCCTCGATTGATGACTTAAAGAACCAAGAGGATCTAATTATACCTGTTGAAGTATTTGAGAGGGCTCTTACAAAATGAAATTACTATTTGAAAACTGGCGCAAATTTGTTCAAGAAGGTATTGATCAAGAGACAGGCGAACCTGACTTTAAGTATTATGCTTTTGACTGGGATGACAACATCCTAATGATGCCGACACATATTATGTTAAAAAGTGAACAGGGTCAGGAAGTCCCCATGGGCACCGCTGACTTTGCTGAATATAGAACTCTTATTGGCAAAGAGCCTTTTGATTATGAAGGTCAGTCTATTGCCGGATTTGCTGAAGAGCCATTTAGAAACTTTCGCCACCCAACCGGTGATGAGCAGTTTATTGAAGATTCCATGGCCGCAGAGCTTGGCCCCTCGTGGGATGACTTTGTAGAGTGCCTAAACGGCGGCTCAATCTTTGCCATCATCACTGCTAGGGGTCACCATCCCGAAACCTTAAAGAGCGCTGTAAGGGGTCTTATAGAGGCTGAAAGAGAGGGAATAATAAAACAAACCGTTATGTCTAATCTGCAAAAATATAGAGACATGGCGGCCATGGGCACAAGAGAGGGTGAAGATATTATTGAGCAATATCTTGATATGTGTAGATTTCATCCTGTCAGTTTTTCCGGCGCTGGTGCGGAAAACCCAGAAGCCGCTAAATTAGAGGCTTTAAATGGATTTATGTCTTACGTTAGAGAGATGAATGAAGATCTACCAACAAAAGTAGGATTTTCTGATGATGATCCCGGTAATATCGATGTTGTTGAGAAGCACTTAGGTGGTGAAGACAATCTTACAATTAAATACACTGGACATCTACCAAGAGAAGACTAGTTACTGCTGGAGGCAATCAATATGTCAGAATCACAAGGATGGGAATCCTATTCAAGACTCATACTACAACAATTAGAAACCCTTAGTAAGGGTATTGATGGCCTCAGAGTTGAGCTTCAATCTATGAAGCAAGAGATTACCGAGCTTAAAGCCCGTGAAGATAAAGTACAAGAGCTTCAAAAGTGGAAAGAGAGGGTTGATGAAGTTGTATCCCCTCCCCAGCTTGATAAAGCAATTAAAGAAATCGAAGAGCTTAGGCTTTTCAAGACCAAGGCTGTGACTATATTTGCAGTGGTCCAATTTATTATGGCCGCAGCGGTCGCAGCATCAAAGATTTTCTAATGAAAATAGGTGACTTAGTACAAGATACAAAAGAGACACTTACAAATATAACCAGAATTGGTATAATAACTGCTGAAAACAGGAACTATTATTCAATAGTTTGGCTTTTTGTTCCTAAAGGGCAGTCTTCTCATGACTTTTATAAGTTGTATGGTTTGTCCATAGTGCAACACTACTACAAAACTAATAAACCAATAAGCATTTATAGGGTAAAAGATGGCTTGGGAAACGATTGATAAAGGCCTAATTAAGAAACTAACCGCTCAGGTGATCGGTGATGTCAAATTTTCTGATGGTCCTTTAGAAGCCCCATGCATGATCAGAGGAAAAGGGGTAATTTACTGCTACTCAATCATGTTGAAACAGTTTGTTAAGCTTGAAAGAGGTACAGAGATATTTATTATCTCCGATGAGCTTGATGATAAGGATAGAATGTTGGTATTTGCTAACCCCTATATTGTTGCAATGCCCTTCGAAGAGATAGAACAGATAGGATTTAACTAAAAATGATGAGAATTGGACTCTCCGTGGCCAGTTTTTGGCTACTTTATTTACTTTTTGGTCATGAATTCGCAATTGTGACCAGTTTGGCAGCGATTTTAGGTGTGCTTGTGCACGATAATCGCTATAATTTTTAAAAAATGTCTAAAAATAGAAAAAAAGATAGGTTTTTTGATGTTGAAGTGATCAATAAAACAAAAAAAAGCCTAAAAACAATTAAAATTGATACTAGTAAGTCAAAAACAGCTAAAAATAAGTAATTACTTTTAGAAATGAGCTTAAAGGTAACTAAAAATTTTGGTAAACTCACCGCAGAAGAACTATCTGTTGGTGAGTTAGTTTATTGGTATGACTGGAATGCTTGTAATTTTGAGTTTAAGCGGGTTTATGGTATTCTAACAGGCACTAAAGAAGTAGAATACGGCGGCAGGCCGGTTTCAATGGCAGAAGTTGTAACCCTTGCTCCATCAAATAAGAAAGTAGATATATTTGTCATGCACTTACACAAAACAAAAGAAGGAGCAGAGGTTAAAGATGTCAATTGTTGATCATATTGCAATTAGAGTAGACGATCTAGAAGAGTCAGAAGAGTGGTACTGCAAAAATCTTAACGCAGAAGTATCATATAGAGAACATAAGTATATTAGACTAAAAGTCGATAACACATATATTGCTCTTATTAGTAAAGAACACTATCCTTGGCCACATGTCGGCTTTTTAGTAGAGAACAAGGAAGACCTTCCCACCACCGAAGATGGTGCAATTGTCACACAACATAGAGATGGTACCGTAGGTGCATATCTAAAAGACCCTTCAGGGAACTATATAGAATACATTTGGTACTCTGACGAGTGTAAGGACCGATTAATGTAATGAAAGATATACTCCAACCAGTTGTAAGAAAGTTTTTGCCTTATGCTAAAGAAAGAATGGGCTTTGATGATGCTCCAAGTATCTATCTAAGAACAGATCCAGAAAACTCTAAGAGCATTTTTGGTAAGACGGCACATTATGACCCTAATGACAAATCTGTTGTTCTTTATGTTCACAATAGACATCCAAAAGACGTTCTTCGCTCTTTATCACATGAGTTAGTCCACCATGCACAGAATTGCAGAGGTGAATTTGATAATACTGGCGATCTAGAGGAAGGGTATGCACAAAAAAATCCATATCTTAGAGATATGGAAGAAGAAGCCTATAAGGTAGGTAACCTTGTCTTTAGAGATTTTGAAGACATGATGAAAGAAAAGACTATTTATAGAGAGTTTTTAGAAAAAGGAGAAACTTTAGATATGTCACACGAAAAATGGAGAAATAAAGAGCTAGGCACTCTTCTTTCTGAATCTTGGGGTTTTGGATTTGACCTCAATCGCCTAAATGAGTCTGAAGAGACTGTTGAAGAAGGAATGTGCGCTGGCAAGAGAGACTGCCCAGGTTGTCCTGAGTGCAAGCCAATGAAAGAAGGTGAAAAGATGCCCATGAAGACAGATACAGAAGATGCTGACGAGGATGGAGACACATCTGACAAGGTTCCCGCCTTCCTTGATAAGGGTGAAACTAAGAAAAAGAAGGGCAAAGGCAAGCAACCACCTCAACTCGCAGCCGCTCAAGGCAAAAAGAAAGAGGAAGACGACAAAGAAAAGATTGATGAAGTCAAACTACGTGCCTATATCCGCAAGTTAATCCAAGAAAGCCTCAAGGAGGGCTGATTTATGCCAACTCCTCAGTTTTTATGGCAGGAATTCTTGTCAGGCGAGGGCGAAGTAGATGTTTATACTTATATTCAGACTATTTCTGAGGCTCTCGACCTAATCAAGCCAAAAAATGCGTCTCAAGACAAAAAACTACGCTCTGCTAAGCAAAGTTTGGACAAACTAAAGTTTGAAACACAAAAATTAACCTCTGAAAGAGATTATTTACAAGAAAGACTCGACAAGGAATAGAAAATGGGCGGAATTGCTGGACACATGGCTCATCCCTACGAGCTTTCGTGGGTTACAACCGGAAAACAGCTAATTTCTTTCTTTGAACAGGCAAAAACTGTTGTAAAAGAGGGAAATTCGGCTAGTTTAAAGGTTGATGGTGTAAATGTGTCCTTTAAATTGGTAAGAGAGGGCAAAAACTACGAATTTGCTGTTGATCGAGGCACAAAAAACGATTTAGACATACAAGGTGTGACATTATCTCGTATAAATGGCCGTTTTCCGCCAAATCACAGCATGAGAGAGCATGTTTTTCAGCTTTTGACCATCCTAAACGAAGCTTTACCCCGCATTAGGCCCGAATTGAAGCGATTAGGCCTATTTGACGAAGGAAATCGCTACCTAAACACTGAATTTGTGTCCAATACGACCAACATAGTGGAACATAAGGGTAGCTTTTTGGCCATACATGGCGTAAATGCCCTTGTACAGCGTGGTTCCAGAGGGGGGTCA
>Ga0181402_1000678_pt1 | contig 12527 bp, 25 predicted proteins | sample 25SPOviralmetaG_FD_130131 | JGI IMG/M metagenome (GOLD analysis project Ga0181402, IMG submission 130131) | Marine viral communities from the oligotrophic San Pedro Time Series (SPOT) site, San Pedro Channel, CA, USA - 25 SPOT_SRF_2011-08-17 | ecosystem: Environmental > Aquatic > Marine > Strait...
CTTTGGTTCTTGCTCTGGTTCTTTTTTACGTTTCTTGTTATCTTCAATAGCTTTACCTATTTTTTCACCAGCATCACCTATAGCTTTACCTATCATTTGTTGCGCTCTTAATTCATTTGAATTGTCAGGGACTAAAATAGAACTACCATCTTTACCTATAGTCGGGTTTAACTTAGGTATATTAAAATTAGTAGCCATAGTGCTTTTATATTGATTTAAAGGAGATCTATTATTAAATCCTATTTTAAAAGAATTTTTATCTTTTAAAAGATTTGTTTTAAATTTACCTAAAGTTTCCATATTATCCTGCGTGATAACCTCTTAATGCAGCTTCTGCTTTTGCTTTGTTAGCATATTTTGCTGGCCAAGGTTTATCTGTTTTATTACTAATAACTCTCCAAGATCCACTAATTTGTTGAACACAACCTTTTCCGCCTTCTGACTTAGCGCATGCGTTAAAAGGTGAGTCAGCTCTTTCATCAATCATTGAATCAACTTCTCTTTTACGTTTTTCAGAATTATACTCGTTACTAGATCTTTCATCTACTTTTCTAGCTTTACTTAAAAGTTTTTGTACTTTAGGATTTTCATAATCATACTCGTCCCCTCTTTCAGCTCCACTTCTTTCTGAAACTTTAATAGCTCTTTGCCTTAATTTATGTGATCTATTATGAGCATGCATAGGTGAGCAATGAGAATTCATTGGAGAAGGAGTTTTATCATTGTTTTGACCAAGTCCAAAAGAATCATTAATTCTTTGATTTACACTCATGTGAGCAGGTGACTCATGATCGTGCCTGTCGTTTTCTAGATAATGTAATCTAGCAGAAGCTGTTAAATCTTTGTTATACGCTTGTTTAGCGTCGTATCTCTCGCCTGAATAGCGAGGATGGTTTCCACTATATCCTCTTCCCATGATTTTTATTTTTTATAATCTTTTTTACCTGGCTTAGTTTTAGACTTATCTCCTTTATTTCCACCTAATACAACTCTGTCATATTTTTTAGCTGGAGAACCTTTTTTATGCCCCATTTTAGCAGGACTTTCTGGTGCAGCTTCAATTTTAGCTTTTAACGCTTCTGGTAGATTTTTTTGTTTGCCAACTAATTCTTTTTCCATAGGACTGTCTTTCTTCATTTTAGCTGGAGAACCTTTAGCATCACCTTTTTCAATATCAACTACTGGCATGTCTTTTAATTCTGCTGATTCTCTATTCATTGGTGAATCATGTCCCATTTCCATAGGTGAATGACCCATGTACATAGCTGAATCTCTGTGCATACCTGATTTCTTTTCATCTTTATGCATTTTTAACGCCGACTTCATCATTTTCATCGGGTTGTTTGGTTGTTTATATCCCATAACTTTAATTTTAAATTTTTTTTTATTTTAACTATTATCTGATGGTTGTAACGCAACCAAACCGTATTCGTCTACACTTACAGAGTCTGTGTCAAAAACTCTTTGTACTAAAATTTGTTCTAAACCTAAATCTGATGTATCATTTGGTTTAATAAATACTGGACTGTCTTGACCTCCAGGTATAACTTTTAATATTGTATTAGTATCAAAAGGTCCTATTAATGTATAACCAGGATTACCTTTAGTAACATTGTTTAAACCTCCATTGCTTCTGTATATTTTATAATCATATGGTGCTGCAACTCCTCCAACTGCGGGGCTAAGAGTTAGCGTTTCATCATCTATGACATCAATAACTTGAGTGATAAATGTTGGACGACCTGTTGCGTTATCATCTACATACACAACATCACCAACAGCTACTCTATCGCTATATCCTGTTCTTGCTGTATTGTATCTACCTTTAAATTTAGCTCCAGCTGTAGTAAGCGTAGCACCGGTTGTACTACTTGTGTCAGATATATATTCTCCTGGTTGAGGTATATTTATAGTATCGCTTTTTAATACCGGAATTGCTCTGTTAAATAATGTCATTTTATTTTTGTGCTTTTAATGTTATTGGACCTGGTGAATAAGGAACGCCTGCATTTTTTAATTTCATGCCGTATATTCCAGAACTACTACCTTCGCCATGTAGTCTTCCTACTTGACTTAACGGCCCGTCCCATACAGCACTTTCTCCAACTATTCCACCTCTTTTACCACCCATATCTTTTGTGTGGCCTGGATCTATTTTATAATGTTTATGATTCATTTTTTTAATTTATAAATTTATTAATGGTTTTTTATTTGCAATATTCGGGCTTCCAAACAAACGTGAACCTGCGAATTGCGTACTAGGACTAAAATTACCAGCTGTTGCAATAGGAGCGTTTCCTACAGCTGTACCAGCACAAGGATCACCACTTGCTGCTTGCGCTGCGTTATTTTCTGGAATTGCAGCTGCTTGTGTTGGATTTGTTGTGCTAGCAGGTTCTGGTGGCATACCAAAACTACCTAATGTTTGTCTTCTTTCTATTTCAGCCTGCATAGCTGTTCTTTGATCTTGGAACGCTCCGCTCATCATAGGGTTCATTGAAGAATAAGAGTCATATTGTGATCTTAAGTCTTCATCAGACATGTTACCATAAGCTCCACTGTACAGGCTGCTCATGGAATTACCCATCATACCGAAATTTAAAGGACTATTTTTATTCATCTGTTTTTATCTTTATTTACATTATATATAGAAGTTTGTAAAACTTTATCTATATAACTTTTACCTTTCATTATAGAGTTTCTTCTTTCACTTGTAGGTATATCATCTTCACCTAGCATGATTCTGTAAATTCTTTGTATTAATTGTTTACCTTTAAAAGAAACTTTATATATATTATATTTTTGAGTTGTCCTATTTCTATTTCTCCATACTACAACCCAATTATTTTGTATTAATTTATTCCACCTTCTATTATCCCAACTATAAGAATACGAACCTATTTTAAAATCTTTAATAGTGAACATGTCTATACAGTCTAGATATATAAGTAGTTCTAAATCAGAATCAGTTAAGCCGTTATTTTTACAAGCCCACTTACGTATAATGCGATAGTGTTTAAGCAGATTGAGATCTTTTAAATCTCCTGCCGATAGCCTTTTCATAAAACAACGACGACGTCTTGCGCCTTAATAACTTGATATGTGTTTTTATTTATTTCAATAGAATGACCAGCGTGTCTATCATAAAATATAGTATTATTTTCTTCTAAACCTTTTATACCGTCTCCTACTGATATTATCTTTGCTTCTATATATCTAATGTCTGCTCTATCATTTTTGTTTAACAACAAACCTCCTTCTGACTTAGTTATATTTTCTTCTATCTTTTGTATAATTAAATTACTTCCTACTGCTTTCATCTACACGTATATTATTAATTACACAATCAGTTGATAGTATTGTAGTTGCTACAGATGCCGCGTTTGTTAATGCGCTTTTAGTCACTAACAAAGGATCAATAATACCTTCTTTTATCATGTGTACCATATTTCCTGTAACTACATCAATCCCATAACCTTCTTTTTTAGGAACTTCTGCTTTTATACCAGCATTATCTAATATTGTTCTAAATGGGTATAATATTGCTCTAGATAAAATTTCTTCACCAATATTTTTTTCTTTTATATTTAATGCTGCGTTTAATAAAGCAACACCACCACCTGGAACAATCCCTTCTTTTATCGCGGCTTTAGTAGCACATATAGCGTCTTCAACTCTATCTTGTTTTTCTTTTAGTTCTATATCTGAATTAGCACCAACTTTAACAACTGCTACTTTTGCAGATAATCTAGCCAACCTATGTTCATAACCCACAACTTCATGTGGTTTTAATTTTTTAGATAATTTATTTTTAATGTCTAAAATTATGTTTTCAACTTCTTCACTAACATTATCAACTTGAATTATAGTTTGGTCGTTGCTAGTAGTTGTTTTTAAACAGGTACCTAGGTAATCAATTTCAATTGTATTTAAATCATCACCTAAATCTTCATTTATTATTTGAGAGTTTGTAAGCAATGCAATATCTTCTAGTATTTCTTTACGTCTTAATCCAAAAGATGGTGGATCTACAATATTTACTTTTATATTACCCTTCATTTTATTCATTACTAAAGCTGATAAAATCGGTGGTTCTACATCGCCAATAATAAATAAAGCTTTATTATTCTTAATAACGTATTCTAACACGTTCTGTATTTGTCTAATTGAATCAATTTTAGAATCAACTATTAACACTAGAGGGTTTTCTAACTCTGCCGTGTTGTTTTCTTTATTTGTTACAAAGTTAGGGTTTAATAATCCTTTATTATACTCTATTCCTTCTACTACTTCAACTTTAGTTTCACCATGTTGTGATGGTTCCATTATTACAACACCAGTTTTACCTACTGATATAAAAGCGTTAGCAATTAATTCACCAAGTTCACTATCGTTATTTGTTGATATTGTAGCAATTTGTTTTATTTTATCTTCAACTGGTACTGATATTTTATCTAAATATTCTATAACTTTACTCGTAGCATTTAGAATACCATCTTTTATTTCTCTACTGTTTGTTTTGTCTATATGCTCATATGCTTCTTTTAATATAGCATGTGCTAGTATAGTTGCGGTTGTAGTTCCGTCACCAGCTTCTCTTACTGTTTTACGTGCAGCTTCTTTAATTAATGTTGCACCCATGTTTTCTACAGGATTTAAAAGAACAATCGAATCAGCAACAGTTACTCCATCTTTTGTTATGATAGGATTACCATTTGCATCTTCAAGTATAACACACTTACCGCTAGCTCCTAACGTGGAGCTAACAGCTTTTGTGAGTTTTTCTATTCCTTTAAATACTTGTTTTCTAGCTTCATCGCTAAAATTTAGATTTTTTACAATCATAGTATTTAATTTAATTTAATTTAATTATTTAAAAGTTTTAACAACCTTAGGTCCTTTTAAGAAATCTACTTTTTTAGCATAATGCTCTACTGATCCATCAATAGCTGCTTCCGCGCCTTCAATAGTTTCTCTTCTAGTGACATCGTGCCATTTTTCACAACACTTGTCTTTTTCAGGGTCACAAGGACAATCGATGTCTTTGTATTCTGTTTGAAAAAATCCGTTTGGTAATTGGGTTATCCTCCAGTTCTTTTTTTCTGCAAGATGTTTCCAAAGTTTAATGGTTTCTTCTGTAATTTGTGGTTGACTATTCCACGTTTTAGTCTGATAATAAAACGTCATAATATTTGGTTTTAAGTTTATATTTGGTTTGTTGCTCTACCCGAGCAGGGTTTATTTATCTTGAAAATTAGGGTATTTTCTCACGTCTAGATTTTCGTCTAAACTTTCATTAAGATCTTCTAAAAAATTTGTTTTAAAACATTCTTTTACTCTTTCTATTAAAACGCTATCCTCTACTTTATTGTTTTCACATTCTATTAAAGTGTCATCTAAATAAGTATAAGAATCTTTAGTAATAGTAATACCCATTAACGCGGCTCCAGGTCTTTGGTTATCATAGAATTTAAATTCTTTGTCTTTTACGTATATATTAACTGCCATTTTTTTACTTTTATTTTAGATTAGTAGCGTCTCATTAATGTTCCTTTTTCTATAGTACCTGTTCCATCAGCCATGTATAAACCGTCTTGTGGGAAATTATCTGCTACAGCAGCTGCATTATCAGCATAAGATCTTAAATAACGGAATCTAATAGCTCCATAGTTTTGATACGCCCAAGTCTTACTACTTCCAGTTCCGGATATAGGTCCATAATTTGTACCATAATTACCTGGTTGTCTAATATCAATAAATTTCCAACTGCTACTAATTTCAAACACGTTTGGTGAGTAGTTTTCTGGCCAATACTGCTGACCTGTATCATCGTCATATTGAGCTCCTACGAAAGCTGTACCATGTAATGTTGTTTGTTTTTGACCATTAACGTTAGTTGGACTTTGTTGATAATATGATGTAAAAAATGGGTTATAATCGTCATTACCTAACAGTAACGCCGCGTAGTTTTTGTTTTTAACAAATTGAACTACCCCATCAGTTTGAAGATCAGGATTGAAAGCATCTGGAAGATTTTCATAAGGACCCCATCTTTTCTCAGTATCATCCCACATAAACCAATCCATTAGAGCATTAAACTCTGTGTTTGGGTTAGTGTTTGACGAATCAGTGTAAATACCAGTATTTAATGTTGGATTTGTTGAAAATAGTTCTGGTCCACCTTGTGGATTATATTCTGAGTTAATTCTAGATCTATATTCTGGTAAAACATTAGGTGTATAGAACTCTACATTTGGATAATAATACACTTGTCTCTTTGTAAATTTTGGTATAATAAAAGACGTACATGGATTAGTTCCGTAGTTTATACCAGCTGTTACCCCAGTAGTACTAAAAGGCCAGTTACTGTCTGGTGTAGTTATTCTAAGTTGATCGTTGCTGTTCCAATACTCTATAGTCCATATACCAGCCGGTATAGTGTGAGTTTCATCACTACCAGATATATTTATTGTTATTGTAAGTTGATCATTACCTGAATTAAATAAATCATGAATTTGTGTTATCCAAGCAGTATTACCCCAATTAGATCTAAATTGCATTTTCCACAAACCTGATTGAAAATACATTCTAAGCTCATCACCAGGAGCACTATATCCTCCTTGAAAATCTGAATATAAATCATAATCTGGTATATCAACAATATCATCATCTACTTTTACAATTTGAAAAGCTTCAATTGTAGAGTTAGAACTAAAAGAAGGATACAGTTGTTGAGTTGGATTTTTAGCTAATTGTACAAAACCTGTTGAAACTGCGTTTATAGGATTTTCTTCACTACCAAACATGTTGTCTGATTGGCCAATATGACTAGGTGTTACAGCGTTTGCGATATAAGATATATCTTCAAAGCTGAATCCACCTGGAGTTGCCGGTTTAACTCTTAATATTTTAGAAGCTGTTGTAGCGCTTGTTAATAATCTATTTATTGAAGCTATAACATCTTGCGATGTTCCTGTTTTCATTGTAAATACAAGAATAGCCTTATTATTTAAATTAATTCTAAATCTTTTGCTTGAATTAGGTTTAATTGCTTTTACATTATCCCAATTTAAAACTAAATCTTTTCCTTGTCCTAACCCTTTTGGTTGATTGTCAAATACTAAAAATTTCATTTTTTTCTTAATTATATGACGCGTCTGTTATGCTAACGCCTGTAGGCATTACTACAGAAGCTGATCCGCTGTTACTGTTTAATATTGTTTGATTTATCGCATTTACAACTGCTCCATTAGGTGCTAAAGAATGTGTTAACACTACACTTCCGCCAGATATAAAAACCGTACTAGAAGTGTTGCTGGATTGTTGAGCTATTACTATGTCTTCCATGTCTAAAACTATTTCTTTTTCAGAAGATGATGGAAAAGGTATTACTAACGTATTCATTTTTATAATATTTTCTTAAGTTTATTATTACTTGTTTTTATGTATTTTTACACTAAATCTTAGCTTGGAATATAAATGTAATAGCTAATTCACCAGTATTTGGCGTAACGGCTCCTGATTCTGTACCTATAACAGCTATTTGATCTCCTGCGTTAAAATCTTGATTAATATTATCTACTATTGCATTTGCATAAGTACCATTATCAGCACTTGTTAGTTGAAATAGAGGTTTCACAGGAACGTAATTTCCTATAACTGGGTTTAAACCAGGTGCTATCGTTCCAATGTCAAAAGCAACTTGATCACCTACAGCTATAGTTAAAGGTGAATCACCCATCCAAGTATAAGCAATTGTTTTTAATTGCACAGCTTGTGGTAATTTAATCATAGGTATTTGAGTTGAACTTGTTATATTACTAGTCCACTCCATAAAATCAAAAGCTCCACCTCCACCGGACGCTAAGTTATTAACTAATCCATTTACCATGTATTTACCCATTAGATCTCTAATAGAAGCTATAGTAAAATTCTTTGTAGGATTTATTTGTGTTGATCCAGCTGGAGGAGCTCCTACTTGAGTACCTAATATTAAGTCATCATCTTTAGCTACCGCTACTGGATATGTTGAAAGTATTGCCATTGTTATTTATCTTGTTTTTTATCTAATTCGTTTATAAGTTCTTGAATAGCTTTTACTAGTATTGGCACTAGCTTTCCATAACTCATTTCTAGTTTATCAGGATTTTCATCATATATTAATCTTAAAGTGTCGTTATCTAGTGATTTAACCTCTTGAGCTATGAATCCAAAATCTTTTTTGCCTTTATTAGAATTTATTATTTCTTTTTCTACATCACTAATATTTCCATCTTTATCTATTTGTTGCTCTGTTATTGTTTCGTCTCTATTGTCCCAAACAAATTTGCGAGGCTTTAATGATTTTATAAAATCTAATCCAGTGTCTAAATCTTCAATATCTTTTTTATCTCTTTCATCAGACAATGAAGTTATACTTGTTACTGCCGCTCTTATCACTGTAATACTAGAATTACCTAAAGTAATTTCATCTGTTGCAGTAGCACTTGAAGCCTGAGCGTTAGTACCTATAACTATATTATTAGTTCCTGTGGATAAAGAACTACCAGCGTTATAACCTATACCTATGTTTGCAGTACTAGTAGATGTTGATGCGTTTTGATTTTTTAAAGCGCTTTCACCAATAGCGACATTTCCACTTCCTGTTTGCTCTCCGCTTAAACTCCAAAAACCAAGTGCTGTATTATTTGAACCGGTTGTTAAACTGTCTCCAGCAAAGTATCCACCAATACCAATATTTCTTTCTCCGGTAGATACTTTTAATAAAGCACTTTTTCCTATACCTACATTCCAACTGCCAATTGCGGTGCCTTGACCTATAGCGTCGTACCCTATAGCTATATTTTCATCGGAGCTAGTGGATGAGCCCAATGTATCAGCACCAATTGCTATATTTCTATCTCCAGATGTTAAATCATCTCCAGCACTCGATCCCATTAATACGTTTTCACTACCAACTAAACTAGCTCCTGCTTGGGAACCTACTGTAACATTTCCAAAACTTCCTGCTTGAGCGTTATGACCTACAGCTACGTTGTCATTACCAGTTGGGCTATTACATGCTTGGTATCCAATACCTACATTTCTATCTTCAGTATTATTATCCGCTCCTGCTTCGTAACCAATAAACACACATTCGCTTCCTTCTCCATCAAATCCTCCAACCATTGCTTTATAGCCAAACGCTGTATTTGATACACCAGTGGTGTGATATTGACCAACATCAATTCCTAAAAACGTATTTCCTTGTGGATTTCCTGATAAAAATTCTGGAACATCAGCTACATATACAGAATTAGTGTCTATTAAATAAGGTATTCCAGTTACTCCACCACCACCACTAGGAGGAGTGTATATAAATGCAGTGACAGTCCATTGTCCTATGAAATCCGGTTTTACTGTTAAAACTTTACCACTTGAGATACGTGCTGAGGATGTTACCAAGCTACGTATTTTTTTTATTACTTCATAGGCTTTTCCCAAACCGCCACCACTAGCGTCGATACTTATACTACCTCCATTGTTTAATTGTAGTTTGAAGTTTATTGCGTCAACTGGTTCGATGTACTTTACGTCATTCCACTTTACAATAACTTGTTTTTGCAGGAAAGCTCCTATTGCTCCAACAGGGTTTTCAAATACTAAATACTGTGTCATATTGTTTTTTTAAGCGTATGCTACACTTGTTATTTGTAATTCAGAAGGATTTATTACTATAGCGTTACCTGAATTAGAAGTTAATAAAGCTTGATTTATTGCGTCTCCCCATAACCCATCTGGATCTGAGCTGTGATTTAATGTTATTGTTCCTTCTGTAGTTTTAGAAGTATATATAACTGTAGCTGTGTTAGATGTTTGTCCTATAAGCGTTATAACACTTGTGTCGACCACAACATCTTCACCAGCTCCAAAGAAAGGAACTCTAATAGTTAGTGTATTCATATGAATAATTTTATTTTTGTCTATAGGTATATACTTACATGAAAATAGGTAAATTTACTTTATTCTGTGTGATAGATATATCTATTATATAATATATTACTCCTATCTAGATATTATACGTAGTATAATATCATAAGGGGAGAGAGATATACTAGTACCTTACCTACATATGTACCGGTACCTCGATCATATTTTAAAAGCATATGAGATATTGAGAGGTCTGGTGTTCCCCCCTACTTTTTTTTTGCATATTTCTCAGTAAAACTCATTTTATTTCACGCAGTCCGCAGCTTTTTAACAGATTTTCGCACATATATACAAACTTTTCTCAATGTTATTAAATATAATTCAAAGTTTTTAAAAAGCGAAAGTTAATACGAGTTATTATAGATAATATAATAAACAATAACACTATGAATTACAATACATTACAATCTCTATTACCAAATGACGAAATCAATTACATATCTGACTCAACTCAATTCTTCATTGACAATAAAATAAAATCTAAACAATTTAAAAATAATACATTTATTCTATTCGAATACACTATTGACTATATTGATAATACTATTAAACAATTAAATAAAAATAACATTAAATATTCTATTCACACTGATGATCTTGACTTACAATATATAATAATATAGTATGACACAATGACATACAGCGTAATGACATCTTGACATATTACACACATAAACAAATATACACTTTCGAACGTTAATACTAATACAACAAGATAATATAATAAACAACTAATAATAATAATAATAATAATAACTTAAATTCTAAACTATGAACACAATTAATTCTAAAAGATTTGTTATACGCAAGTCACTAATCGGTAAAAACACAACTATAAATGTTGAATTCAAAAATGGTAAAACTTGTACTTACTCTCATGATAAAGTATATGAAATCATGAAAGATACACTAACTAAACTTCCATGTTTTATCAAGTATAATTCTTACACTTCATCTTCAAATGTACCAGTGTTAGCTAGACAAATAATTGAAGTAGTAACACCTGAAGTAGCTGAAGTATGAGAATAATAAAGTTTACAAACTCTTACTTTCCTAACAAGGATTGGTACAGGTGTACTATCAAAAATGAAACTTACTCATCTCCTCATCGTGAACAGGTTGAGCTGTGGCGAGATGATAAGCTAATCAATGCAGATTACTACAAAGAACTAAAAGAACTGAGTGATAAAGCAATGCAATATATGTATGATAATAACCATAATAATTGGACTGGTGATTAATCGAAACATAATGCAAATAACTCCAGATAATATAATAAACTAATAACCTTTAAAATAATAACTATGTATAGAAAATATCAAACAAATCAACAAGCGTGGGACGAAGTAGCGTTCAACATAAAAGAATCTGAAAGACAAGCTAAAATCTGTCAAGAATTATTCGGTCAAGTAAACCTTATCGGTCTTACTACTGAGCAAAGAGATTTATTCTACAAATCAATATAATATGATAGTAACTAATAAATATACAGGCAGAGATGTCACTCATGAGTACATAGCATTACTCGAAGGTTTAATTACCAAACAAGAATTTGAATTAATTACAATGACTATTAAATGATAAAAGAAAATAAAATAACTATAAAACAATTTAATGAAAAGTATGGTGACGACGCTTATCAACTTGCTATAGATCTTGGTTTTGATGAAGATGAATTACTAATCGAAACATAATACAAATAACCTTAGATAATATAATAAAATAATAAATATGAATATACTAAAACAAGTAGATAAAACTACAATCAGATTAACTAAAGACGGAGTGACTAAAACCTACACAGGATATAATGTCGGAGAATTACCACCATCATTTGCATTTTTATACAATGAAAACAAAGACAACTTCGGTATTAACACTTGGTTTAACTATAAAGGTCTTACTTATGTATCCAAGTAATATGAAAGAATTATGCGAGTACGTTTCTAATAAAAGAAAAGCTCGTAAATCACAGCACGTAGAAATACTTAAAATCTATGGTGAGTGTAAAGGTATGGGTCAGAAGTGGTACAAATTGCCGCAGAAATCTTCTTATCCTAAACAATATAAAGCGGCATATAATAAAATATGGCGATGATAACATTAGATAAATATAAACAAAATTTAAGGATAATAGGTGGTGATGTGTACTCATATAGTACTCATGTAGCAACAATAGAACATCCAAATTTAAAACAACATGGTTGGTGGAGTGTAACAACTCAAAAACATATTAACTATGTAGCAAATGAGTATAACTTAAATATAATAAAATGAATAAAAAGAAAGCAATTGCACTAGCGTGCGTGTTATTTATTGGCGGTTATGTGATCGGCGATAGAAGCGGTAAGCAAAAGAAAGTAAATGAGATTAAACTAACAATGTCAGAACTAGAAATGGATTGGTATCATTGGCAAGATGTAGAATCTATTATTGAAAATGAGTCCATTAATGGTAACGTTATTGTCCTCGGTGAGTAATCGAAACATAATACGAATCAAGTCAGATAATATAATAAACAAATAAATATGTATTGTAAATGTGGAAACTCTGTGCAC
>Ga0181402_1000679_pt1 | contig 12527 bp, 21 predicted proteins | sample 25SPOviralmetaG_FD_130131 | JGI IMG/M metagenome (GOLD analysis project Ga0181402, IMG submission 130131) | Marine viral communities from the oligotrophic San Pedro Time Series (SPOT) site, San Pedro Channel, CA, USA - 25 SPOT_SRF_2011-08-17 | ecosystem: Environmental > Aquatic > Marine > Strait...
ATATTTTATCATAGTCCAGTCTACCAGTCTCATCAACTTCATAGTGGCAAACATTAAACCACTTACCAGACATATTAACTTTTGATCCGTGGGATAGATGACCACCATGAGATAGATCCAGAGATAGAACAGTGTCTCCTGGTTTCAGAAGAGCAAGGAATACAGCAGCATTTGCTTGTGCTCCACTATGAGGTTGGACATTTGCCCACTCTGCATTGAATAGTTTTTTTACTCTTTCTCTTGCTAGATCTTCAATCTGATCAACCCATTCACATCCACCATAATATCTTTTACCAGGCAATCCTTCTGCATACTTATTAGTAAGAATTGAACCCTGAGCTTCCATCACATCAGGAGACGTAAAGTTCTCACTAGCAATCATCTCTAGATGATTCTGTTGTCTCTCTAGTTCTTTTTGGATAAATCCGTTAACTAATGAATCGTTGACTTCTAAACTCATAATAATCTCCAAAAAAATAGAGGACTTACTGGATTTTACCAGTCGTCCTCTGTGGTGACGATATTCAATTTTTATTTATGGAGTGGTTAGATATAGATTTGTGGGTGGACCATTAGGGTAGTATGCTAGAGATGGGACCACCGATAAAAATAGTCATTGCAATTCCAACGGTGAGAGTGGCGGCTGTAAAGTTCATGAGTCGTCCTCCGTAAGTACATAATTATTTAGATATTAGTGTATCATGGTGATACACTTCTGTATCAACCGCATCAAAAATTAGTTAGGGTATCAAAACCATACTTTTTTCTGATGATGATCTGGAACAATCCTACCGAGAACAATAGTTAGTAACCCATCCTCAAATTCAACTGATCTAACTTCCGTATCCTCTGCCAGTGTCCAAGATCTGGTGAAAGATCGTTGAGCCACTCCTCGGTGGACATACTCTGTATCTGTTTCGGTGTCCTCTTTTTGTCCTTCGACAAAGAGTTTTCCGTCTTGTGTGTAGACATTTACTTCTTTCTTTTTAAATCCTGCTAATGCTAGTTCTAGTTTCGATTCTACGTTACTGATCGTTACTACATTAAATGGTGGATAATTCTTTGTTGTTTCATGAAGGGCGAACAACCTATCGAAATATTCATCCATTCCAATACTATTCCTATTTATGCGTTCCATCAACGCAGGCAGATCTGCAGCAGAATACCGTGCAAGGTTTCCCATGATTGTAGCTCCTTTAATAAGCGAGTTTGTGTTTTGTGGACCCCGAAGGCATCCGATATATTTATAACATATAAACAAAAAAAGAGGAACGGTATTTACCGAACCTCTTTATAAGGGTTTCCGACTTTCGTAGAGACCGCACGAAAGGTCTCGGGGTTATTTATGACCTTATCAAAATTTATTCAGAGGAATCAATCGATGTGCAGCGTAAGCTTTCTCATGACCATTTCCATCCATCATCAAAGGAACAGCACCAAGAATAGTGAATTGAACTTTGTTGTCCATTTCGCAGATGTTCATCCCTTTCATATCAAGAGATTTTTGGGCATAGTTGAAAATATTAGAGTGAGCAGACTCAATATCAGATTGCATATTCTGAAACTCTTTCTTTAAAGATTCGCGACTGCGTTGAGTATCATCATAAAAAACAACATAAGTGTGACGACCAGATGCTCCATTTTCAAGCATGGTGCGAATGAGGCGAGCAGTATTCGTCATTCCTGGTTTGTAAAGAGCAAAATCAGGATCGCTATCCAACTGAATGTAAGGGTCAATACGATTTCCCGTTTCGTCCTTCATATCAGAAGAGGTAGAAAGCCATTCCATCCAATCTTCACGGGACTTCTTACGAACAATCTTCGCAGTGTCTCCCTCAGAACGAGCATAGATTGCGTTGATGATCTTGGTGATAGATCCACCAGCGTTTGCTGGATAAATTTTTTCGATATTTAGTTCGTCATACAACCAACGCTCAATATCAGTCTTATTGCGGTCCAGAACATCATGATCAATACCGGTGCAACCAGCAACAATAAAGTCTTCTTGGACAACACGACGTTGAACAGGATGGTAATTGCCAAGAATACCAGTATTAAGTTCTCCACGCTTACCATCAATAAGTGGAGAGCAGAGTGCAACCGGCATGTATCGAGCACCAAGTCGCATTAGAGTCAAAGCACGAGTTCGTGCTTCTTTAAGTTTGTGATCGGAGAATACAATACCAGGGAAATAATCAGTCAACCATCCTTCCACACGGATGGAATTTTCCATATCATCTACAGCAGTCCCCGTATTCTGTTCGTCACGAACTCCGATGTTGGTAAATTCATCATCATCTTCATTTTTGGTGCTGAGATCAAGCCAAATAAACTTAATCAAACTTACACCATACTTTTGATGCATGTATGCTTGAACAGCAGGATCATCAGGATTCCACTTCTGTTCATAAACACTCAAATCAACCTGAGTGTTGAAAACTTGCTTAACGTTGTTAAGCGTCAAAATAGTCATTTGTTTTAGTTTGCCAAGGGCATAATGATGAGAACTTCGTTTGCCAGGGGCACTTGTCTCATCGTTTACTCATCTATTATACAGAGTAGGTGACGGTTTCGTCAAGAGCCAATCTGTCTCCAAGAACCAAAACCATCAGATCGAGGGTTCTCTGGTGTGGACGCTGCTTCCACCCATACCATGGTTTTTTCTTTCCAGGATATGGTGGAGTCTGACCAACCTGGTAGTATTGATCATCGGTGATATCATAAATTTTTTCATTAGTAGTATCAACTAACCACCAATGTGCTTCATCATGATAATCGATTGCAGTTCTCTGCTCAAGGACATTCGTGTCCATCAGATAAAAAAGAGCCTGTGAAGAGTGATAACAATGCCCAAACATTGGATTAGTTGCATTCTCTGCACGATATTTTTTAGTAACCAATTCTGGCGTTAGATTACTAGAAATATATTCCATGACCGATTCGATCTCAGTCATGGAATAAGGATTATATGTTAGTGTTCTAGTTTGAAATATTTCTTTGTCTTTATAACGATGACGTTCAACAGACTTCATTTCAATTAGGTTTCTTTTTACTACCGATGCTGTACTTAGTTTCAAGAATCCATTCACCCTTATCTCGGAATGAAAGAACCTTAATTTGATTGAGAGGTGCAATATCAGAAACATCATCTTCAGAGACGATGGATACTAATCCCCAATCAGAAAGAAGTCTTGCGATGCGATTCCTACGCTGCACATCATTTACAGTAAGGTTAGCATGTTTTCCGTCAAGTGCAAACAATTCCTTAAAGTGTGTAATGTAATACTTACCTTGCTTATGCAAAATATGGCAACTTTGATAAAGTTTTTTCTCCTTTCTAGATGCAACTCCAATACGAGTTAGTGTTTCACGTACCTTTAAAAAGTCATCTGGTTCATTGAGCACTACCTCAACCATCATATCAGGAGACCAATTTACTTGTGGTTCAACAGTTTGATTAGTCATTTTCTACCGCCAGTTTCAAGTCGTTGTTTAATAAATTTAATTTGTTCACTAGATAAAATCTTTAATGCTTGTAATGCTTTTTCAGTACTATAACCATAGTATTTTTTAACACATTCTAAATCATCTATTTTATCCTTACGGAGCCAAGGAGAGAATCTCTTTTTTTTCCTCAAACTATTTAGATAAAATGAATATTGCATATCCTTGTCTAACTGATGATTCTTGTTCATCTCATTAGCAAACATAATACAATCAATGTGTCCAGCAAGACATTTATTTACAATGAACGGCGGATACTTTTTGATACTCTCTGGATCTTCTTTGACCAGATCATTTTTATTGAAGTTGATGGAGTTGAGCCAGTCTTTGAGTTCCATTATTTAAATACAGCAGTTACACTAACAATTGTTGCTCCAGGATTTCTTGCTAAGGCAACTTCCTTAGCATCTTGATAGTCCCGTGCTATCACAGTTTCTTTAAAGACTTTTCCAGCCTTGAACAAAGTTACTTCACAAGTCATCGGATAATCTGAATGTCGTCATCATCTGTCCATAGTTCAACTTTTGTTCTGAACCTTCCTTCCCTCTTTAGTTTTTCATATCTCTTGGTTGATTTCTTCTTCCACCAAGAAATAATATTCTCAAGGTGAAACTTTTCCCAGTTAGGACCGCGAACTAGAGTTTCTTGTTCACCACAAATAACTTCACGCACATTTTCATATCCATAATTAGAAATATAAAATCTCTTCTTTTGAGTTAGATTAAAAGCAATATTAATCACAGAATTAAACTCATTCAGTTTTTCAGTATCCTCAAGTGAATTGCGAATAATAGAAATCATCTTCGTCTGACGTTTTAGTTTCTTAGAAGAAGCCTTACTATCAGTCAAGGGAGTATTATTATTGAGGATAGTAAAACGATCGTGAAGACGATGAAATACCTCATCATGAAGAAGAGGTAAGAACTTACTTTCAGTCAAACCCCTGAATCGCATGAACGGTTTGAGTCCATCGTACTGTGAGGCATCTGTAGTAGACCCGTAGAGAGACGTTGTTTCAAAGAGAGCAATGTCCTTCTCAAAGACCTCGTTAAGCGTCTCACGGGCGAAGTGAGAGCAGCACAAGAGCGCAAGGAGTTTCCCTCCAAGGTAGTTATATCCAAATGGTTGAGAAGGAACGATCACAAATCCCATCGCAGCATGACGATTAAAGATCCTCAGATCAGGTGCCTTTCCCAACCATATATTTCTTGGTCTAGAATTAATAGTAGGAGAACCAAACCTAATAAATCCAAGAACAGTTTGTGTCCTCTTTTCAAAAACTACCCAACGTAGTTCTCTTCCAGGTATATTACTTTCATTGTTATGAGAAGAAACTGCTCTCAGCAAATTTCCATAATGATCTTGAGGAATAGATTGTTGAAATCTTTCCCCCACAAATTTGATATCAAATTCCATCTCTTCAGGATGAATGTCTTCATTGAAGAAGTCATCATGTAATGAAAAAATAGAACTTGATGAATTGATTACTTCTTTCTTTACGAACCTGAGATAATCTTCAATATTCCCCATATTGGAGAAGTAGTTTATAAACTCATTTGCTGCCCATACAGCATCATCGTTCGTCACATTCATAGTTTGGTTCATTATATTTTAAGTACTCCCAGAAAGTCATTTTCATTTCCTTCTGAGTCATACCACAGTGAGCAGCCGCTTCTGGTAAATTCATTGTAGCATAAAACAATGCTTCATGCGATTCCTTTACGTTTTCGGAAGTAGTTTTTACTACAGGATTAGTTAAATTTTCTTCGGTAGGTTTAGAGAATAAACTCATTATACTGACCTTGCTAAAGCATAAGTAAGTGCATTAATTCCTCTTACCATTTCTCTATATCCAGTTCCAACATAAACTTGTCCAAGAACTACTGCTGCAGTAGCAGTTCCCCAGAAAATATAGTAGAACCTTGATTTGACCTGATGCTTTAGTTTTTTCTTTTCTTTCTTTTCTTTTTTAGACATATCAGATAATGAGTTTCTTTTCTTCTGGAGTGACCAGTTTGCTTCCATAGATTTCATTGTACTTTCCTTTTACTCCAGGATCAACATCTGTAATATACACAATATGCTGACGATTTACATTGAGCTCTGGATTAGATTTATCTGGTACCAAAGCCCAGGGAGCAAATCCTACAGTTTGATTTTGATTTGGGAATACTACCAGACCATTTTTAATAGTCACAGTATTTTCATCTTCAGAAACAAGTTCTGCAACGACTTCTTCGCCAGTCGCCATGCGAAATAGTTTGATTTCAATCATTTAACTTTCCAATATACTGATAGATTAGTTGCCACCCAAATTCATAGGTGTCTCCATTTTCATCTTGAAGATAAAATGGGATGTTAGGATGCATTCTTTTTGCACTGTAGTAATGGTTAATGACGTTATAATCATCATCCACACATCTCTCGTTCTCTAATTGTTCTTCACTCATCTTGCTTTTTATTATAATATGCGATAGTTGCGTGAAACTTATCTATGGGATCTTCTTTCATACCCAATACTTGTTCAATTCTATCTTTTACTTCTTCCAGATCCTTATCTTTATTAATAGTAATTATTTCTAAAATCCTCTTCATCTCAACATCATCAACTCTGAGATAGTGATTATTAATATGTCTCATTTGAATTCACACTCCACCATAATTTCAGTGAGACATGCAAGCATATTTATTTCCTGATCCGCAACAAATGCCATTTGATACTGATACTTAGCAAGAATAAGCACAGCAGCAGGGATACTATTCGGAACCAGGGAATCAAGAAGAACATCGTAAATACGACGGATGAGAACGCTAGAGTCATTATCCAGGTTGTTAACGACCCACTTGCGAACTTCCGAAAATTCTTTTTTGTTAAGGTTTTTAATAAGATCATTTACTTTTACATCACTAAATGATGCAAGAATTCCACTATCAATTTTACCTGAAGATGCATATCTTTGCAACTCATTAAGTACACGTCTCCAATCTGGAAAGTGTTTGTTAATAAGTTCTACCAGGACCTTGTTATCATATTCAATATTTTCTGCATCCATGATTTCTTGGATGCGTGAGAAGAATTGTGCTGCAAGGCCTGGTCGGTCTCTACTATTGGTGGAAAAGTCAATGCACGCACATCTGGAGTGAAGTGGTTCGACCAGTCTGTTTTTGTAGTTGCAGGTAAAGATGAATCTGCAGTTTGCACTAAACTCCTCAATAAAAGCCCGTAGGAGGAGTTGTACATCATTGGTTGTGTTATCTGCCTCATCAATGATGATGACTTTGTGTTTTGCAGTTGACGAAAGCGAGACGGTCGAAGCGAAATTCTTCGCATTGTTTCTGACTGTATCCAGGAATCTTCCCTCATCGGATCCGTTGATGACATAAAAGTCTACTCCTAATTCATTGCATAGTGCTTTTGCTACGGTTGTTTTACCACACCCTGCAGGACCTGCTAAGAGTAAGTTTGGAACCTCACCCTTATCTAGGAAACTTTTAAATGTCTTTTTAGTATCCTCAGGAAGAATACATTCATCAATAGTTTTAGGACGATACTTTTCGACCCAAAGAAATTCATTACGCATAATAAAAAAGATAAATCAATTAGTGATTTTTTTAATTGCCAGTAAAGTCTCCAGAGGAATCCATGCTGGATTTTCATCAGCGAACTGAACCTGAACTTCAGTAATTACTTTTTCAAGTTTTTTACTATAAGTTTCTCTAGTATTTTTTACTGGACTTAATGGATTAGTAATCATTCCAAAGGACGAACAAATTTATTTAATACAATATCAGTTGCCTTCAATTGTTCTCTCATATATTCTACACCATTTTCAGGTATAGCGGTATCCCCACAAGTAAAAACATCACATACAGCCATACCATTTTCAGGCCAAGTATGAATACTAAGATGACTCTCAGCAAGCATAGCGATACCTGTTACACCTTGAGGATCAAATTTATGAACAGTTAAATCAAGCAAAGTTGATTTACATTCTTTTGATGCTCTAAACAAAACCATTCTTATGAACTCTTTATCATCAAGTAAATCAAAAGGACAACCCTTCAAAGTAAAAAGAATGTGTTTCATTAAAAAGTTTTAGGATGGGTATTGATATCTCCATTGTCTATAGTAGCATGATCAATATTCTCAATGTGACCATGATCAATATTAATATGCACTCTGGTTTCCAGGACTGTTGCAATCCTTTCGAGTGCATTTGCAATACGGTTTACATCAATAGGATTCATAATTTAGTCCCACCTAAGGGTATTCAGATACTGTAAAACATTTTCTCGTACTTCCATTAATTCATGGTAACATCTTTGATTGTGAGCACATTGTCTCAATGCTGGATCTGGTTTCAATACTGACTCAGCAAAGATATCCAGACCACGATTCCATTTGTCTTGTTTAGACTCATCATCATCGATGACGTACTGATCTTTCATGTGGGTTACTTAAATTACTTTACGACAGAATCAGGTTCAAGAGCAATGTAGTAGCAAAGATTTCTATCTTTTGATGTGAATTTAGAAAGTAGTTTGTTAGAAACAACAACGTCATACCGACCAGGAATGATTTTGATGTTTTCTACCTTGAAGTTGAAAGAAAACTCCGAATCACTTTCACCAACAATAATTGAGAAATCATTTGAAGTATCGTTTTTCTTGTCCCATACAACCAACTTTACAACACCAGCTTCACCAACAGCAGAGATATCAGGAAGTTGATATACAGAGGCAGCCTTAAGTAGTTTGTCTAGTTGTTGAGTATTTAGTTCAAAGCATACATCTTCAGTAGGTAGAGCAATATCCTTTTCAGGGGGACTAACAATCACACTAGGGTCAGCAAAGAAATACTTAGAACGCATCTTACCCTCACGGATAACAACGTATCCGTGGTTTTCAAAATCTAGTTCTGGACTCTGGTGAAGAGAAAGTCCATTCAAGAATTGGTTCAAGTCATAGATACCAAAATCCTGAGGGATGTCTTCTGCAATCTCTGCCTCTGCAAGAATATTCTTCATCACGCTAATAGTGCGAAGTTTGTTTCCTTCTTTGAAAAGAATAGATTGATTGATGCTACCGAAGTTCTTAAGGAGAGAAAGAGTTTTTTCAGAAAGTTTCATAATTACCTTTAGGTTGATCGTGGATTCCAGAGAAGTGATAGAGGAGGACGCAATAGTGAATTGCTTTTAAAATGTCTTGTTTAGACTTACCACCCTTCTTACCAAAACGTGAAAGATATTTGATAGCATTAGAACGACAGAATGGTTCTGCATCTCCAATACTTTCAATCAGATCAAGAGTTTGAGTCTTGGAATCAGGAGATGTGTAATGTGCGTTATAGGTTTGAGATAAGTATTCACGAACCTCCTTCATAGTTTTATCTTCGTCATACTTCCAAAAACCATTATTTGAAAGTCGATCAAGATTTAAATCAATTTTATCATCCATATTTAAGTTAATAGTGTCGTCGTTTGCATACTCCGTATACATCTGTGCTGCTCCAAAGTGAATCTCTTCAGCGGATACATCACCAGAAAAGGTAATAGTATCAGGTGATGCGGAGGCAGCAACAAAAGGATTAGGGCGATCAAGATCATTACGATCATAATCATACCAAAATTCAGAGTGTTTCACTGGATCTTTTTTCATAGTGTCTTCATATCGATCTTCAAAATTTTCCATTTCATCATAAAGTAAACTCCAAGCATTCACCATTCTATCAAACCTCCTCAGAATTTGCAAAGTCAACATCAGCGTCAACTTTATCATACAATTCCATGAAGGACTGCTTGGTCTCATCGTCAAAGCGATTTACACAGACTTCAATAGCCTTTGCCTTATCACCAAAAATACTATATGCACGAATGATATGCACCAGACGACGAGTGGAAATAATCTCATCCACACCACCATCATAGAAGGTCTTGCGGATAATATCTCCCCAATCAACTAAACGCTTACAAAATTCAACATCATTAACTCCAAGAGGTTTAGAACACTTCTGAAGAATCTTCTGCTCAATTACTGGAGTAGGATACTCCTGCTCGAAGGTTACAGGGAACCGTTCAAGGAATGCTTCGTTGAGCACGTTAGTTCCAATAAATCGTCCGTCCTCGGATCCCTTACCTTTAGTATTAGCGGTTGCGAATACGTTGAAACCTTCTGCGGGCGTAATGTATTTGCCAATCTTCTTGAGGAAAACTCCTTTACCTTCGAGAATAGATTGGAGACAAAGGATTTTGTTTGAGGCAAGGTCGATTTCGTCAAGGAGCAAGATTGCTCCACGCTGGAGTGCTTCAGTGACTGGGCCATTATGCCAGACGGTTTCACCATTAACAAGACGGAAACCGCCAATAAGATCATCTTCATCTGTTTCGATTGTAATATTTACACGAATGAGTTCACGATCTAATTGAGCACAAACTTGTTCCACAGAAAACGTTTTACCGTTACCCGAAAGACCCGTAATAAACGTTGGATAGAATAAACGGGACTGAACAATTTTTTTAAGATCACCAAAGTTACCAAACTTGACGAAAGTATCATCTCTAGACGGGATAAGGTTTTGCTCAATAGCAGGCATTGCTGCAGGAGCAGTATAAGATACTTCCAATTCTTCTACAGTTTCTTTTGTTACTTCAAGATTCCACTTACCACGACTGACTTTATAATCAGTCAGTTTGTTCGTAACGGTCTGATAATTAGATCCGTTCATTGCACACCAAGCACGAATATCAGCACCCGTCACAGACTCTCCATAAAGTTGCTGTAAAGAAGTGAGAATGTAATCAGTAGAGAGGGACATCTGTTGCTTTGTTTGTTTCAACTGAAGTTATTATATACGAAAAAGAGGGTCGGTAAACCCCCTAGTGGTCAGTTTCCAGACCGTCCATATTTATATCGCATTGCCTGAAGTAAGTACGCTTGAGAAAGAGATTTTGGTCCATTCTCAAGAATATCAATTACCTTAGGATCTTTTTCAGATTCCTTTGCAATTTTTTTCCAATTCAATTCTTTTTCTTCACACAATTTGGATACCTCTTTCCGAACATTGTTTTCATACCTTTTTTAGTATAACCTTTCCAGCACTTTTCAGCAAGAGGTTTTGGTTTGATTAGATCAATAAATTCAAACTCAGTTGCCTTAAACTCGTCTCTCCAATTAGAGAATTCAAATTCTTCTTTCTTGGTTTTATTGCCCCAGTTAGCGGCACCTTTCTTACGACACTTAACTAAAGCACCTGATGCATATGCAGAAGGCCATACAGAATAACGAGACTTGACCTTATGATAACAGGCATCCTTCTCTCCTGCTTTTTCGATTACGGTTTCTTCCTTATAATCTTTACCAGTCTTAATTTTATCTATTACAGAAGCACGACCATGCTTATCCTGCTTATGACGAATCATACGCTTATGACGATCGAACTTATCATTACCTTGCTTATCTAGCATATCCTTTTCTAGGATAGTTTCTTCTTGTGTTACGTTCTTTGCCTTACCCTTTCTATCAGCGTTAGGATCCTCTCTACGCTTCTTAGAAGCACGTTTGTCTCTCTCGTCCTTGCTCATCGCTGCACGATCGTCAGCATCCCTACAATAAGGTTTGGTGGTCTGTCCTGGTTGTTTTGCACACGGTTTCCCATCATACTTACCACCAGCCTGCTTCCAACCACCACCTTTAAACCAATCTTTAAGAGAGTAGTCTTTGTCCTTAGCGGACTTACCATCTCTCTTCTCAACTAGTTCTGCTTTGATGTCGTCGAAAGATATCATTTTAAGGACAACTTTTTTATATATTTATGCAACTAAAGAAATGAACTCACTAAGAACTTTCTTGTTTGTTTTTTTACCACGAAGAGATTTGATAAATGCACTCTTAATTTGAGTTTTTGTAGCATCTTCCTTAACTTCAAAATCAGTATCCGCAGATAGAGCACTGGAAGCAATACCAAAATATGCATCATAACCAGAATCTTTAAGGGAGAACGACTTATTCTTTCTATATGACTCTCTTGCTTTTTTAATCTCAAGTTCATTATTAGAATTGTTATTAATAAAGTAATTAACATCACGACCATCAAGAACACGAATACCAATAAAATTGGTATTAGGAAAACTCTCTTTCAGATGAGTCAACATAGTCTTAGTGAAGGCAGTATACTTTCCACTAAAAGCATATGTACGTCCTAGTTTACGATCTCTAAGCAATCCCTTCCAAATAGGAATAGCACGAGCTCCCATATATGGTTCTGATTCCCAACGTCGCTGAACCTCTGTATGATAACTCATACTACACGCTTCACCATCAGTCAGAATAATACATTGAACTTTCTGAACTCGATTATTTTTCTTGAATTGAGGGATAATTTGATGAAGAGCAATCAAAGATTCGTTCAAGGGAGTACCAGAAAGACCTAAACGTCCAGGGATAGTATAATATGTTCCCCAAGATTTTGAGAAATATGCAGCGATTCTCCACATATTAATCATCTGCTTCTCAAGATCATTTCCCCTAAGACGACCAGAGAGTATATTCACCATACCAAATTCAGAAGAAACTTTCATGAGTCCTTCTTTTGCTTGAAAATGACGAGGAAGATTCATATACTGATTACCATCTGATCTTCGCTGCCATTCATTAGTGAAAGCGTAAACTTCAAAAGGAATGTTTACTTTCTTACAGAACCAAACAAGATTGTATAATTGTTTTACAGTGTCCATAAGAACTTTAGACATAGATCCAGACCAGTCGATAACAAAAATCAGTCCATGATTCTTACCATCAGCAAGAGTTGTGACCTTTTTGAATAAATCTTCGTTGTATTTGTAGGTATGCAGTTTAGTTGTATCTAAGACACCTGTACGTGCTGTGGTAGCACGGGCATAAGAGTCTGCTGCTTTCTTACACTCAAACTCTTTTACAAGGTAGTTGACTTCTTTCTGTGCCTGTTTTTTAAACTTTAAATAATTTTGATCTTCATCTTTGTAAATATCAAAGAACTCCTTATTATC
>Ga0181402_1000680_pt1 | contig 12522 bp, 14 predicted proteins | sample 25SPOviralmetaG_FD_130131 | JGI IMG/M metagenome (GOLD analysis project Ga0181402, IMG submission 130131) | Marine viral communities from the oligotrophic San Pedro Time Series (SPOT) site, San Pedro Channel, CA, USA - 25 SPOT_SRF_2011-08-17 | ecosystem: Environmental > Aquatic > Marine > Strait...
AGACCACCAGCATTTCCGAACGTATCGACGAATTGACTGATCGTCGCATCAGAGTTGTTGATGTTCAGCGGCCTAGATACGATCACCGGAGTGATGCCGTCGTAGTTGTACATTTATTTGTCTTTCGTACTAAGTAGTTTGGAGTTAGCTCTAACGATTCCGGTCGCTGGAGTCCTATTGCTTCCAATTGTTTTACCGATGATGATTGCCGTACAACAAATGAAGTTGTTCCCACTCGAGTTTGTGTATTCGACAGTGAAGTATCGTTTCCTGTGTACCTCAAGAGGTATGTCGAACACCACTTCAGAATTGTCCGTGCTGCTAGTTGGTAAAGCGCCTGCAGATCCGTCAACTTGAATATCAGTAGCAGACATCAGATTCGTGTATGTCACGTTGTCATCTGATTCCAAGACTTTCAGCTTGGCTGCATCTCCTGCAGCATCACCCCAGCTAAAGATGATGACTAACTTGCCACCCTTGTAGCCGCTCGTATCAACAACTTGGCTGACAGACGCAGTCAGTGTAGAAGCTCCACGTTGCGGGCTTATGATTCCTATGACTTTGTATTGATCTTCAACCATTGCTATCTCGTAAAGAGGGGGAGCAGGAGCGGCGATCTCCCACTCCCCCCGGTGAAAAGGGTATTAGCTTGCGATCAGAATCTGCTGATGCGCACCATCGGTCGCGAGGGTGTCAAGACTTTCGTTCGCATCAGTTCCACCAGTAGTCATGATGGCTACTGCACTTACCAGAACTGCAGCACCGCCACCGCAAGTCACAACGACTTGAAAGAATCGCTTGCGGCTTTCGGTAAGGGGAACATGGAACACGATACTTGATGAGTCTTCGTCTCCGCCAGCGAATGCAACTGATGCGCCAGATCCATCAGCGAGGTTACTGGTTGCAAGAACGCATCCAGTAACATCAGCAAATCCAGATCCAGTAACATCAGACTCTTGCAGACTGCAAGCAGTCAAAGTAGCAGAGCCTGCGATAGAGCCAAACTGAACAACGACCAGCAGTTCGCCACCAGATCGACCGCGTGTGTCAATCTGATTAGTAACCGGCAAAGACGTGTTGTTGATACTGATCGGCACGCCGTGATTCACGACAAGAGCTGTTTGTAGGTTCTTCATGGTCTATTCCTTTCAGAAGAATTAGTCAGCCTTAAGGCAGACGATTGGGCCAGCTTCTGAGGAAGTACCCGGAGCATGACAGTTAAAGTCAAATCGCTCAGTACCACGAACGACAATCTCGTCCTGCTCGAAAGCGTTCAGCGCAGAATCTGAGAAGCTGATGGTGTTCGAGCGACGATCGCCAAAGCACGATGCAAGTGAAAGATCACCGAAGAGAGCAGCGCAACGCACATTGTCCGTAGCAGCCGTAGAGTTACCATTCAAGGTCGAACTGGTGGGCATGACCTGAACAAATTCAACTGGGTAACCCATGAACTGCGCACGTCCAGCGCCATCATAGATGTCACGAATCGCGTTGCCTCCTGCGCCATACATCAATCTCTCTGCAGCAGCGGCGTACACACTCTTGTGCATGTACCACTTAGCGTTAGGAGTGTCAGCATAAGCAGGCAGCTTCGCCATGGTCTTGTTAAAGCTAGGAAGCAGCAAATCACCCGCAGTCGTTTCAGACGAAGAGGCAGTAAACACAGACTCGTTGCTGGTGACGTTAAACAGTGCTTGAATCACACCATCGATGCCACCGAAGGTAGAAGTACCGTCACCGAGGAATACACATTCGTCTTCCTTGAGTGCGAAGGCGTAAGCGATTTCTCCCGCCACGCTGTCGCCAAGATTGATGAGAGAATCTTCATTCAGCTCATTACTGATGGTCGTGAGAACCATGAGCTTCTTAGCGACAAGATTGACCTGCTGGAAGTTCTGAGTAGTTTCAGTACCGGCAGTTGCTTCACCAACAAACGAAGCAGACAGAGTCGCGCTTCGCTTAGGAATGCGCTTGGTGTCTGAAGTCATTGGCTCGATCTTGCAGTTACGACGTGCAACGCCGTACTCTTCTCGAAGGCTAATCAGAACATCGCTGAACTCGTCAGGCACAAGGAATCCACCCTGTGCGTTGATGGTTTCAAGATGTGCCTTGACCTGAATGCCACGGTTCTGGCACCAGTCCATAGACTTACGATGACCCATACAAGCTGCCGCCCATCGACCGAACTTGTATGCTTCAAGTTCTGAGTCTCCGCTTGCCGTCTGGATGCGATTGATGTGCTTGAGGGAACCCCAACGCTTGAGACCCTCCCTATCGTTATCGATTCTCATATCGAGACCTTTGCTCTTGATTTGATTGCTAGAAAGTGCAGCCGCGACAGCCTTCTGAACGGTCAGGTCCAGTGACTTCTTAGGCTTCATCTTTTCTTCTTCGTCTTCTTCAGCTTCTTCAGCCTTGTTTTCTTCTTCTTCTTCTTCGCCGTATTCCTTTGGCTCGATTTCTTCTTCGAGCTGTTCGGGAGCCTTCATGGCGATCGAGATATCGAGTTCTTCGGGATCGATCGGCTGACCTTCTGCGTCAACGATCTCCACGTCCTTCATGTACAGCGCCTTCGTCCGAGCGAACTGCTCGTCACCAACGTCGTTCAGGATGGCTTGAAGATCGGTCTTAACCTGACTAATGTTTTTCTTCATTGTTCCTAGTTTCATTGTGTTGATTTGCGTTCGACTCTTTGTCAATCCTACCAGCTTGGCATCGCCGTCAGTTCAGGAATGAAGTCACCGCTTATTCGTAAAGCTGCCCCATGCGCTTCCGTATCGCATGCGTTACAGCTCGTTCTATGTAATCTTCGTTCTTCGTCGAACGTAGTTTGATTTGTGTCCTTCTGCGAATCGAAACAACCTTAGACGGCTCTGCGATGTCAACATTACAGAAGCTCTTTACTTGCGCTGAAGTTACATAACCCTTGTCGACTGCTTGCACAAGTGCGTCTTGATTTGCAGGAAGTGGAGCTACAGAAACTTCGAGCAGCTTCCACTTATTGAAAACCCGCTTGATAGAAGACCCGAACTTAGACTTGTCAGCTTTGGTAGCCGACCTTGATCCGCCGTCTTCGGGAATGAACCCGATCGATATCCCCTTGACGATTTCTTGTCTTATGAGCGTTTCTACAAACGCGGGAAAGAAATCGCCTTGATAGTCATCCGGTCTCTTCGCGAACCGTAACTCGCCAACTACTGCGTTATCATCACGCTTCAGGTTCGCGACCGTTCCAATTGGGTTCGCGTAGTCGTGGTTGTAGAAGAGAACCGGATTGTTTTCATAGTCCTTAGCGTTCATACCCTGTGGGATAAGAACCTCACCGTCACGATCCACGCTGTCCGTAGTCAGCTTGGCAATGATGCGACCGCCCTGCCTAGGCTCTACGGTCGTACTCAGTGTCTTGACTTTCATGTTGTCCATGTTCTTCTTCATCGGTATCTGCTTACTGTGTTCTGCAATCAAGGTATCACAGCCAACAATGTACACCGGCAATTAGGGTGCAATCCTGGCCCGTTAATGTTTCTGTAGCTTATGTTCATACGGCCACCTTCTGTTCCCGGTATCCGCTCACCTAGCTTGGCGAACAGACCACCGATTGGCTGGATGGTTCGATTCTCACCGATCCATTCACAGAATTGACAGGCACCTTGCGAGATGCTCCACTCCTTCTCTTGAACTCCTACTTCAGTCCACGCAGACAGTTGACCATCGTTGAGCGCCCGAATCGACTCAGTCCTAGCGATGGTAGTTGCCCTATATCCGGTCGCTCTTTCAATCTGATCTGTGTCTTCTGCCCATTCTCGAACACGGCCAGCGACCTGACTGACGTTCTCACCAGTCCTTAGCCCGTCACCGATGATCTCAGCTAGAGCGTCTTCTGACGCGCTCGTTGCAAAGCCTTCCATCTCTCTGATGTTGTTCGCTACGATCGTCTCGATATCAGGCAATACAAGCTCATCAACGAAACCTGCAGGAAGCTGACCTAGACCCATGGTGATTCCGGTCTCGAACTGACCTAAGATCGTGTCGATGACCTGCTCAGGAATCTCGGCAGATCCGGTAAGGACCAATCGCCTCAAGTCTGCTATCAGGCTCTGAACGTCTTGTGGATTCCTGCTGACAGCGACATCAACTGCCTGTTGAATGATATCGATAAACCACTGCTCGATAGCTTGCTCATACTTGCGGAACTCCGAAGCAGAAAACAACCCGTAAGCCGGGAACTCTTCAGCCTTGACGTTGACATTGCGCAGGAACAGAAGACGCTGATCGACGTACGACTTCCCTTTGCAACTAACACATTCAGCCATCGGCGCGTTTCCTCATTGCAGATCCTACTTGAGCCGCAATTGCTTCACGGACATCACCACTGTCCATGCCTTGTGATTTGCAAAGAGCAACCGCTGCCGTAGCTGAAAGTTCGCCATGGCCGACTAGAACCAATATCTCTACAAGTGATTTATTAGAAGTCGACTGTGTTTGTTTCTCAGATGCCGAATCCAACTCTTCAACCTTACGAGCAGCCCAACCAGCACCAGCGCCATCGGGATTAGCAGGATTACCACCCCACAAGAGCCACGCGATTACACCTGCAGAGGGGTAGTCTTTGTGATCCGGCTTGGCGGCTGGTGCGGTTAGGTCGACTCGATGTCTTGAAAAGAACGAGTGCATACGTCTGACCGTCTTAGGCGAAAGGTTCGATCGGTTCTTGAGGTCTCTAGCCCTAGAGACACCAACCTGAGTACCTCCACGCCCGTGTTCTTCCCTCAACTTGAGACCGCGTTCAGCAAAGTTAGCCATGGCTTCAGTCGGCTTGAGGTCAACATCGGTGATCGCTTTGTCTTCGGTTTCTTCATCTACAGACACAGACCACGGGTTGTCTTCGAATCTCGTTGCTTCGCTCATTTTTCAACCTCTTCTAAGTAGACAACGTGCGTTTTATTCCTGTCAGGCACAGACCTAACCTTGGTGATTTTATATGAAGTACCCTTCGGCAATAGGACTTCATTTTCTACACCGTCGGTCACTTCTTTCCTCATGTACTGCATCATCGCACCTGATTTAGCTTTGATCTTCAATACAGTGTTGCTCGACTTTTCTTTTCCGTTTGGCACGAATTGACCTATGGAATCATGATCGATACGTCGAGAAAACTGTTTAGCGATTTGTACGTTTGTAGTAGTCGAGGTAGTCGTATCCAAAGTGATCGTAGATCCAACTCCTTTAGAGCTGATATGTTCCCATATTGCCTGCGTTTCCCTTTCACCACATCCTCGATAAAGTTCGACACTAGAACCATCAGAAGTGATGTTTCCTCGAATCGCATTACTGAAATTATTCAGCAGTGTCTTGCGTTCATTTTTCACAGACGCTCTGTAGTTCTCTAAGGTTGAGATATAAATGTCTTGTGCGCCTGCCGCTTCAATCTCACCACTAAGAACTCCATCCGCAATCATATTAGTTTGAACTCTGAATTCCTCAGCCGCTTTACCTTCATTTCCAATGTAGAAAGTTTCTATACTATTGTCTCTGTTCGTTGCACGCGCAGCGTGTTCGACCATGCGTCTAGCGTATGCCTCTCCAGTCTCACCAGATTCAGGAACCAACCTTGTGCGAGCACTTTCTACACGTTCAGCAAGGTCAGTATCAGAAATGTCAGCACTATCGATGCCTCTTTGCATGTCTGTAATTTCTCGATAATCTATTCCCTGATAAAGACCAGCTAATTCCCTAACTTCAGCCGAAGAAAAGCGTTCACCCTCTTTACCGTCATACTCGACTACCTTGCCATCGACGTTCGTTATCTTGCCTTCGATGTAGTCTTCGTTAGTCGCTGCAGCGGTATCCCAATCCGTTTGTATTTCAGCGATCAGATCACCGTCTGCATCGGCGTAGTCTTCTGAATCGTCATCTTCTTTGTCAGCTTCTGTAGTCGATGACCCATCTTCAGAAGCGCAATCATTTCCCGATTCGAAACCACCTGACCCGATTCCGCAATTCTTGTCATGAGCAATGCCTGTCAGGTTCGTGTAGTCGCCCATGTCTGAGCATGGCATGTACTTCGGACCTTGATTGGTTTCGTGAACATGATGACCGCTGCATCCAAGTTCATCGGCTCGAACTTCAGCTTCTTCAGGCGTATCGAACAACTCACCTTCGATCTCTTCAGGAGATGGGAGAACCTGTTTACTTTCTGGCTCTGGTTCAACTGGCTTCGCTTCGACTTGCTGGGCTTCGACCATGTTGTTGGCCTGCTCCCTGCCGATGCCGGTCGCTACGATCACTTCGATGCCTGCTTCACGGGCGATCACACCTGAAGAGATGTTCTGAAGCACTTCAACAATAGAAGCAATCTGAGCGCCGTTGAGTGCAAGGCTTTCACTGATTTCAGCCTGCTGTTCCTGTGCTTCGACTTCTTGTTCTTCGTTTACAACCGGAGCGTCTTGCGGAGCTGAAGGTGGGATTGCACCGAATGGCGAAGCGCCGAATGGACTTGCACCGAACTGCGGCTGCTGTTGACCTAAAGGCATGCCGTTAACAAGCAATTCATTAGCTAGGTCGTTGTCACTTTGCTCCATGCCTTGTTCGAGCCGAGCTTCATTCAAAGTCTGCCAACCGCCAGCAACCGCCGTTTGACGTTGCCTCAGTTCGTATTCTTTGTCTGCTGGAACAGGGTTGTCGTAACATAGAACCGCGTCGTCTTCGATTCCGAACATTGGCAACAAAATCTGATTCAACACATCTTCGTCCATGCGGAGCATCGGAAGAACAGTGCTTTCCCTCCACTGACCGAACCCGGCACGTGCTGAAGCCAAGTTCGGGTCATTAGCTTTCAACATCGAAACCGGGACACCGAAGACTGCAGCGATCTCCTCGACGATTTCTTCGCGACCACTAATGTCCTTTGGTGGGAAGTTCAGAGCCTCGAACTTGACATCGCCACTGACAGCAAGGAACTGTCCCGTCTTTCTTGTTCCACGCAGGCGTTCTGAGACATGCTGTTCAAACATATCCAGATCGTTCCTTCTTGCAGGTCCGTTGACTACGACTGCGTAGTCAGGTCGTGCATGGTTTTCAAACATCGCTAAGTCCATTTCGTGGACTGCTGCATTAGCTTGAACAGTGCCGTACGCGGCTTCGACCTTACCGAGTCCGTAGAACAGGTTGTCAGGATTCGGGCGCTTAAAGTGAATCACTTCATCACGTTCAAATCGCAGAGCCTCAACATCGGTTCTGCCGTACAAGTAACCATCGATGAATTCTTCACGTGACGGGATGACTTGCATCCACTGTGGCGGCATAGGCCAAAGCTCTTGAGGAACTCCAAGCCTTTCATCATAAACCGGATGAAGGTACGCATTGCCGGTCAACTCTTGATAGAGCGTGCGCAACACCGTAAGGTCGAAGCCGTTGTAAACGCCATTCGCCTTCTGCAAGACCTCGATGATCGGGTGTGTCTCTGTGACTTCTTCAAAGTCATCGCCTAAGTCCATGACCTTTGTCATGACCTTCCTTGATGGCGAAACGTCACCCGGCAGATCGCCGTACATGTAAGCTCTTCGAGACTTGCTTATTGGTCTCGTTCGCCACATCGATTTAGTTTCAGACTTCGACCTGATGAACAACCTCAGTGGTGTTGCCGCTACGGCAGTTGCATTGATATGCGCTGCCGCGTAGACCCACGATCGATACCCTCTGACGGCTGCTTGATAGTTGAACGGTGGCCGATTAGAACCACGATCCCCCATCGTATCCATCATGCGGATTGAGGCTTGGTTGTACTCTTGTGTTGTGAAAAGCTGTTTGATCCATTGCAGCATTAGAAGACCCGATACGTGAATTTGTTGCTCATCTGACTTTGCGCCTTAACTGCAAGAGCTAATGCACAGACGCCATCGTCGTGCTGGCCCTGCGGAGCTGAATACTTGACTCCAGTCCGCGTGTGTTCGAATTCGAATATGTCTAGTTCTGTTCGCAACCAGTTGTCTGGATACCTGACCTCTTGTTTCGAGATCGTCGCTGCGAGACCCTCCATGAGTTGCTGCTTTGACGTGCTTGAAAACTTGAAGCCCTGAACGCATGAACTGGTCCTTTGAAGTTCTTCGACTACAGGATCACCCAACCCGGTCGAATCCACAAGCGTGAGTTCATCACCGATTAAACCAGCAATGCGATCGATGGTTGTTCTCCAGTCCGTACCATGCCAACGCTCGCACACCGCCACTACACCTTCATCGTCCAAGCCTACCACAACTGTGTAGTCAATCGATTTGGCAAGGTCGACACCGAAGACCGTAGCAGGTTGAGTAGACAACGGAGCTATGCATTCTTGGATTGCCTGAATGCCGAAAGGATTGCCGCCATCGTCGCTAGGTTCAGCTAGATACAACTCCTTGAAGACATGATCGGGAAGAATCCTCTTGGCTTGCTGGACCTCTTCAGGATCTAAGACCCCACCCTCGATGGCATCGTACGCTGTGAGTTTGTGGTAGGCCATATCAGGCTCACCACCTTCAGCTCTCCTAGCCAGTTGATAAGCCCAGTTTCTTCTTCCCTTTACGTTTCCGATGATGCGGATGCATCCCTTAGTTGCGGTCAGGGTTGAGCGTACAGCGATCCAAGACTCTTCACGGCATCGTGAAGCCTCATCAATGACAGCCGCGTAAACGTCTTCGCCGTAAAGGCTATCTGACTTGTCTGCGCCTTTGAACCAGATCTTCGAGCCGTTCCAAAGCTCAATCCACAGCTCTGACTCATGCGCTTTCCAGACTCGATGTTCAGGATCAGCCTGCATCAGCATAGCTTTCATGCGGCTATATCCGATTGCCTTAGCCTGCTGATAAATGGGTGCGACCCACCAGTACGCACGTCCTTCGAGACCCTGATTCCACGCCTGCATCAGAAGCCAAACAAGGCAACCGGCCGTCTTGCCTGATTTCGTGCTGGCCTCGATGATGCATATCCTGCTCGGATCGCAGATGGCTTCATGTTGCTTTGCGTACGGGGCTGGTAGTTCAAGGGTCGGCGGAGCTTTCAAGACAGTTCCTCTCTTACACGTCGCACCCTTTGCGATATGCGACCTTCAGACAATCCAAGCGCATAGGCTATCTGCTTCTGATTCATACCGACACCGAGCATGTAAAGTAGATCGCTTTCATGGTCGATGCCTAGGTTCAACTCTACTTGTTCCGGCTCGATGGACTGAGGGTGATCATAGTCTTCAGGCAGCTCCCGCCATCGGTGTCTGTATAGCCGTTTGCCAGTTCGGTTCTCACGTGTGACGGTAACTGAAAAGGCTTTGTAGTAGGATCGCGAAACAGGACAGAAAAGGTGCGACCATAGGAAAGTGGTGTAAGCTGCTCGACCTTCTTCGTAACGATGACCGATCGTCTTAGCTGCTATGTACGCTTCAGAAAGAAGCTCATGGTAATCCCATCGCGGAAAATGGTCACGCTTCATGTATGACCATTTGCCAGCCAGCTCGACGATCCTGTCATCTAGCGTTCTGGATTCCATTTGATCGGTCCAAGCTCGAATCGTTCCGTAGCCTGTCCTGAGTCTAGCCGCTCAACACGATCCACGACTTGAGCCGCATCAAGGTTGTCCCTCGACATCGCACGTAGGACTTCGATGGCCCTGAGCCTTTCACGGTCATTACGATTATCGTCCATCGCGATCTTGACACAGAGACTAGGTAAGGCGGCTTTCCATTGGTCGGGGATCTGCCACCCGTTACCTATTGCCTCTTTGATGAGTTTGAGGCTGGAACGTGAGACCTCCCCCTTACCCCCAGCCCATTCGGGAAGGTTGTCTTCATTTTCACGTTGCATGTTAATCATATCGGTTATTCATCCTCAGTTCCAGAAGAAACAAATCGGGTCGATCCAAGATGGATATTCACCATCGCCTGTAACCAGTGATTTCGGTATCCTGCAGTTCTTGAACTGAGACGCAACCGGCTTGAGTCTTCGACGTGCGTTTTCGATTGACTTGTCGAATCGAGCGTGATATTCCATAACCAGATAATCGACTCCATCGAGGTTGACGTTACCGTCGAGGATTGCCAGCTCTGCCCCTTCAGCATCTAGCTTGATGCCATTGGGTTGAAGCACATCGACTACGTCATTGAAGTCAACCATCTTCGTACGTTCGACCGTGCCTTTAGTTGCTTGGCTGCTAGACCTAGCCGGTGTATCAGGATTGTATCGCACGTCGAATGAACCATTCTCATGACCTACAGCTACCTGATGCACTTGACCGGGTACGTTGTTGAGTTCCATGTTCTGCTTGGCAAGCTTGTAGTTCTCTGAGCAGGGTTCGTAAGCGATGACCTCTGAGGCACGTTGGCTACCAGCCCATACTGAGAAAGCACCGATGTTAGCGCCGATGTCGAGCCAAAGTGATTTAGGTCTGACCATGAAACCAAGTCTAGGTCTCAGATACGTTTGACGCTTGATCACCTCATCGCATACAGCCACGTCAGCGGCATGCCTGCAATGCATCTTGATTTCGCCATACGATTTAATCATGCTTTCTCTTTCGCTTGCTTTGACTCAACCCTGCTTCGTCTTTCTCTTTCACGCATCACTTCTTCATTTATAGGTAGGCATTTCCACATCTCTTCTAACGTATAAAAAACTGATGTGATTCGATATCCACCAGTCAGACCGACCTTGAGTGGAGCTACGCCGTGTATGATTGATTGACCGTCGAACAGGATCAAAGAACGATCGCCGAGATCGAACTTGATATCTAGTTCCGGCATGCACAGTTCACCACCTTTTACGTTCTTCTTGAAAGCGAACATAGCTGATCGACAGTGCTTGACGTTTCCAGAATCGTAGTGATATGCAAGTGCGTTGTTCTTGTTCGCAATCCCTGACGTGAAGACCGTGTCACCTATTCGCCAATCGTCGCTTATCTTTTCGATAGCTTTGCTACGATGATGTTCATACGCTTCAGGCGAGTACTTTTTATAAAGGCTTTCAATTATGTCTGAAGCAGCCGTAAGTACGTGATGCTCGATCGGCTGTTCTTTAGCCATGGACACTTTACGACAAATCATGTTTCTGATCGAATTCCGTGGAGCGTACCCAAATATTCTAGAATTCGTAGCGAGTCCACCTGTCCTTGTGTCAGTGACGTATTTGACTCTGACTAAAGCCTTTCGAACGTCCTCCAATCGCATATCGTCAACATGATGCAAATATGATATGAGATGCTGCCCGTTCTGATCAACGACTTCGCAATCATAGTCAATCGTCTCACGACAAACAGATGGATCGACTGCTTTCTTGATCCAGTCTTTAGGGTTCAAGTTCTTCCTAGTGACTTCATTTAATCTCATGACCAGTAACCTGTTCTACAGCAGCAATGACAGCACTCGTCGTATCAGAAACGCCGTGTGTCTCTTTGAGAAGTGAAATGCAATGTTCAAATGCCTTGAACTCTTCTAAAGTGAACTGCATCATCACTCTTTGAACTGTGTTGTCTACTTCTTGATTTTCAGTGTTCGCCCAGTCTGGTGCGTCTAGCTCTTCAGGGATCTCAAGTCTTTCGAGCATCCTCTTGATCTCATCTTGTTCGAAGCCAAGTTGCACAGCCAAGATCTCATCGATCTCCGCTACTTCTTTGATGGTACGTGCGAGAACTTCTTCATCCCACGTCGCCATCTCAGCGGTTCGATTGTCAGCTACGGCGAATGCCTTCTGTTGAAGTTCAGGCAATTCGGTCTTGACTACTTGGATCGTTTCCCATCCGATAGCTTGCGCGGCTTGGAGCGTACCGTTGCCCGCGATGACTTTGCCTTCTTTGTTGATGACGATTGGCTTCTGCTGCCCGAACGCTGCGAGGCTTTTTTCGATTGCTTCGAGGTTCCTTGCCCCGTGCTCCCTTGCGTTTTCCGGGTCTTCGATGATTTCTTTGATTGGCTTGGTTTCGATTCGCACTTTGTCTTCCTTACGCCCGCTTGCGACTTAGATGGTTTCGATTGCTTACCCGTTCTTCCATGCAGTTCTGAAGCACAGTCACTAATGCGATTCAGAGCATAGACCACGTCGAGCTTCGATTCCCACGATAGCTCTTCATTGGCTAGTATGTCTTTGATGATACAACAAGATCCGCGATGAATACGCAGGATAGATGAACTGCTACAATCACGAAACGTCGAATCACTACCTGAACTATCGAGGTGCCTCCAAGACGGGTTAGACTTAGTCTTACTCGTCTTCTTCGTGGTCTTCTTCTTCATCATCAAGATCCTTCGGAGGTTCAAGTGACCCGAATAAGACATCGATCGAAGTATCGATCAAAGCACCAGTGACTGAGAACCGATCGAGTTCAAATTCAGTCATCCAGTAGACAACCATCTTCCCTAGCTCTTCATTAAATTTTTCAGCCGGTGTTATGGGCATCTTCGATCCTTATTAGTTGTGCTTCCCAACACTTACCGTTCAGTTTCGATGGTCGATCCCACAGACACTCTACCACGATGATTGCAGCGCCCCACTGGCTGGAGTC
>Ga0181402_1000685_pt1 | contig 12472 bp, 19 predicted proteins | sample 25SPOviralmetaG_FD_130131 | JGI IMG/M metagenome (GOLD analysis project Ga0181402, IMG submission 130131) | Marine viral communities from the oligotrophic San Pedro Time Series (SPOT) site, San Pedro Channel, CA, USA - 25 SPOT_SRF_2011-08-17 | ecosystem: Environmental > Aquatic > Marine > Strait...
CCGGGATTATCGCCTATATATTCCCAAAACATTGTACCTAACACTTCATCTTCTGCTTTAGAAGTATCGCCCATATAAACTTGCATATTAATTACTTTGGTCATGTTTTCAAAGACATCTTTGTGAATGTCGTCATTCTGTAATGCATAAGGTGACTCTGGGTTCCATGTATCTTCTTGTAAGTGATACCAAATATGTCTTAAGTCTGCCGGATCGTAACCAGAAAATTCACACACATCTTTTAATTTGTTTTCAAACTCACTGTGAATGTATTTCCATAATAGTATATCTTCTTCTGCGAAGTCATCGCCTGTGTCTACATCAATAGGAAAACTTTTAGGTTCCCAAAGCCAGTCGGGTGTGATATTAAGTCCTGCTCTGAACTTTGGTACTTCAAACAAGTGCTCTGCTAGTTCTAAGTTTTCAAAGTAATGCCTAGGTAATTGTTTGAATGCTGACATTATATTAATTCCAAATCCATTTGCTTATACACCCTGTCGTGCATACTTATTTCATCGTTAGGCCATAAGCAACACATATCTCTTTTAATAAAAAGTTTTCTATCAGGAAGTATTGGTTGATTATTTTCTTCATGAATACTAATAGCATCAGAAAGGATAGTTGCAGTAGTTGTTATACATTTACCATAATGCAATCCACAGATAACAAGATTTCTAAAAGAATTCTCTAAAATGTATTCGCATAACTCTTCTTGATTATCTATATGTTTGTACTCAACAAACCTGGGATCTATTTGTCCTTCATGACTCTGCATAAAGTTTACAATATTTTTACATTTGATTTGTACAATTTTATCTTCTTTGTAAACATGAGTTTTAGAAAGTTCTTCTTTTAAATGGCCTAAGAATACTTTGTTGTAGATGTTAAGATTGATTTCTGCATCATCTGAGTTAGGTTGTTTGCACCATGCATCAACTACAATCCATAAAGCATTTTCAATTAAGTCTTCGTAATTAGTTGTGGATAATGGTATATGCATATCAATATTTATAAAACTTTAATAGTTGTTCTGCATATATCTTGTTTTGTTTAGGCTCCAAGTGATTCTTAAAAGCCATATATGTTAAAAATGTATATTCATCTGATATATTATAATTGCTCATTGTTTCTTTAATAAGTTTTTCTGGACTAGGTTGTTTACCCCAACCTAAATTGTTGTCTGGTAATTCATCATTGCGACATCCTATACCTTGTACAATCATATTCTTTATACCCAAATTATCTAGGTATCCTTTTACAAATTCGTGTTTCATTAAATGCAAATGTGCAAGCCACGTGTAGTCTTGGTGTAATGTAAAATAGGATTGCAAACTAGAGGGTACTTCCCAATGCATTGCTCCTTCTTTTTGTGTAAAGTCTTGATGGCCTGTACTGTTTTGAAATGTTTTAATATGATTGTTAGAGCCGTCAAACTCATAAGTCTCATTAATATCAGTTGAATATTCAAAACGTGTTTCTGATGTTGCTGTTATCAAAACAAAGTCATCTGGTTTAATTATATTTTTATTGATTAATCGAAACAACCTCATGAGGTACCAGTCTGCTGATCTGCCATACCTACTTAAATTGTGTTCGTCATTGTACTCATAGTTTAAATGCTCAGCAATAAGTTTTACCCATTCAGTTCCTATGATGTCTTGTCTGTTTGGTATAGTTGGATAGTTGGATTTTAGTTCATGATAATATTCTGTTACATCGTTTGACATGCCAAAACTATCACCAAATATCCAAAACTTCATGCATATATTTATAGGCCAAAAAAAAGCCTCGCATGTAAACGAGGCTTAATTTTAGTGTGTTAGTTTAGAATGATTTGCTTACGCCAAAAACAATACTGTCTTCGTCTGCCATCATTGAGCCATCATCGGCCATAAAACTGTGATAACTTACTGCACCTTCTAATCCCATTGGTAGATCAATTGATCTTGATACTGACCAGTTGTCGCCAACTTCGTCCCACATACCATAACCGAAATCAAGACCCCATTTAGAGTATCCTAATTCCAAGTAGTCTGTGTAATCATCTTGACCTAAGTAGTATGATACTGCTACGCCCATGACTTCTTTACTGACAAATATTTCACTGCCGTCTAAGTCTGCGTCACCATTGTAACTGTAATCAATATAACCTACTGCCCAGTCGCCGTTTGACCAACCAGCATATAAATCAGTTTCTAAGTCTGATCCATCTGCATAGTCTACTTGGCCTAACCAAGCACCGACCATAAAGCCACTGTCACCAAACATGTGGTCATAACCTGCCCAAGCAGATACACCGCCGTCTGTTTGTGATACGCCTCTAAAAATGTAGTCGCTACTTGCTCCTGCACTTGCTCCTGCGTATGCTGTTGTTGTTAGTGTTGACAGTAAAAGTACTGCTAACACATTCTTAAATGTATTAATCATTTAATATTCTCCTTGTTGTTATAATTATATGGGGCGGTAAAGGCCACCCCAACCTTGTATCGTTACTTCTTATCTCCCAATAAATGAATGATAATAATTGCTACGAGTAAGCCGACTAAGCCGCCTTCTCCTAAACTTGATACGAGTGCTGTGATGTTTCCAACTACGTCGCCTACAAAAGATGTGCTACCGAATACTAAACCTGCAACGATACCTAATCCTAAAAGGCTGACGAAGATTGATGTTAGTCCACTAACGAAAGAGTGAACCATCTTCATTGCGTTATCCATAAATGAATACCTCCTATTCTATATTACTCTTGCCCAAGAGTATGAAGAAATTAATTTTTCTTCAGTAATATTTACATTTTTGTTACAGATTGTTACAGAATACTGAACAGTCTATGGTATCGTTAGGTGTCTTAAGAGGGGTATAGGCAAAAAATGTGGTAAAATTCCCACAAATTTGACAGATTTTACTGGAAAAGCACCTCCGAAGAGGTGCTCCCACAAGCCTAAGGATAGAAAGGATTGTCTGTGATATAATTAGGTAGTTCACTTTTTTCATAACGAACTCCCCTGTAAACATATTCCACAGTTTTCTTCTTATCTTTCCTAAGTTGTTTTTGTACAGCACGTCGAACGATTGCTGTTTCTTGATACTTAGTCATGTCATCCTCCTAATTAAAGTTAGATGCGTTCCTTCAGTTTTCACCTACTTCCGTCTCTTTCGAGATGAACGAAGATGCGTTCCTTCGTCTACTTGACTACTTCCGTTCACTGCTACATTTAGAGTGAATGAACGATGTAACATTTCTGTTACAAAATTATTTATCAAAAAAAAGCAGGCCGAAGCCTGCTTTTAATTCTTTAAACCTTACAGTTTAGACAGAGCCGTTTGCCATGGCTTTGTAACCAGCGGCAATAACTGCTCTAGATGGAGTACCAAGTCTATATACATTTCTTGATCTTCCTTTAGTGTCAGTCACTGTGTTAAGGTAGATTGGGAAACCTTTGAATCTTAGTGATTGAATCACTGCCTGTGGGTTTCCAGTTCCGAAGTATGATACCATCTGTGCTGATGATAAAGTTCTTCCTTCTTGCAAAGCATTTAATACTTTTGCTTCTTTAGTTAATGTTGCTGTAGTCATATGACCTCCTAATTTAACATTATTTTTCTGTGCAAAATTACACATTATCTATTATTATACACAGATTATACACAATGTCAACCTTTTTATGCTGAAAAATCATAATCCGTGTATTCTAATTTAACCAAAGGAAAACGATCTGCTATGATATTTTGGATTTGTGTTACCAATTTATCTATATTCCAATCGTCTCCCATCCACTCTGTTTCCCATGTACCCGAATCGGATTCAATAAGAAACAAATTCTCTTTGTCTCGCTTCAACACTTTCTCTAATGCATTTATTTGTGGAGGTGGTCCTGCCCAAACAAATGGCAACACAACTATTCTACCTTGATGAGAAGAATACTGTCTTGCTCTGCTGTCTACGTTTGATGTAATACCAAACCCAGGTCTGTTATCAAAGCCAGTTATTGTGTAAAGATACTTAATCATTAAACTGCTCTGTAATATAATCAGGTAAGAAGTCTATAAGCGAACTACCTGCTGTATACTCATTGAACTCGTCTAGCATATATCCTGGTACGTCTGCTGTACCGCCAAACTTTTTATACAGTTGTACTAAACCTACAGCAATAGCATCGTCATTCCAATTATATTCTGTGCCATACTTTGTTTTAGTAAACTTTCTCCATGCTGTATGTATTTCACTATGATATTCTTCATAGTCTGAAAACAAGTTTTGCAACATGCCTGCAAGTTCTTCTAAGAATTCATCTGTTATTTTAAGTTTAGCAGTTTTAAATCCTCTGTGTAAGTCACCAAACAAGAACCAAAGGGCACCGTTTACAGGATTGTAATGAAAGTAATCGTCGTGCCACTTGGTAGCCATTTCGATTACATCTTCATTGAGTGATAAGAACTTAGATATATGTGTAAAGGTTCCTGCTTTTGTTGATAGGTCTGAGTTCTGTTCTACAGCAAAACAGTTATTGTTTTGTGCAATAGACACTTTCTTTTCAACTAAAACATCTTGCTCGTCGTCTGTGTTGCCACAAACTCTAACAACCTGTACAGCATTTTCTAGTTCTTTGTATGCTGATATCTTCTTTTTACCCTTACCATTTATAAGTGCAAAGGCCTTTAGTGCAAATGATAAGTCATCTGTTTCAATATAAAGTGTAGGGTGTGTTAAGTCCTGCCACTCGCCATCAAATGCCATTAAGCCGTCTTTGACTAGTGTAGCAATAACTGTAGCAGTATGCTGACCATCAATTAATTGAAAGCAACCGTCACTTTTCTTAACAGCATAAAGCGATTGCGATAATGCTTCATTGTATGTAGTAGGATTAATAATCTTACCACAATGAGCAGTATCTAATTGCCTTTGTACCATTTCAGATATACCAGCACCGGGTTTGTCAAACTCACCTAATGCAATCATATCTGACTGCGGTAAAAGTTTAGCATCAAACTGCATGCCTTCTTCTTCCATAAGTTTTTTTACTTTCTTATAGTTTCTGGCACCTTGCAGTTTTTCTATATTAGCAGTCAAAGATCGAATAGTATCTTTCTTCTTGTCTAATGCGTAGAAGTTTTTTAAAGGATTTGGTTTCCTTGTTACTTCGTTATAATTAAATATTTCCATTGTTACTCCTATTTGTAATACTACTATTATATAATAAGAGTTATTTTATGTCAACCGGGTCCTGGCGGAAAAGGTACAACGGCGTATGGCCTCTGTATTTTAACAAAGACCACACGGCCGTTTCTTTCCTGTGCTTCGTACACTTCGCCAACCTTAGCATCTATATTTGCTAATTGCAGTTCGCTATCAAATGTAATGCTACCATCGTGACCAAGAGTAAACATATAGTCACAGAACAGCATTTTATGTGTACTTTTGGTAATGCTCATATAACTGATTCGCTTCTTCACTTAAACCTAAACCACAGCAAATATCAATTTGCCTACGGATTTCTCCTGCATGGTCTGTTCCTTTACGCCACGCACGATGATCATCACTATACATATAGAACCAATCGTGTGTGCTCAAAAGGTTTTCTAGTTCATCTAAATCAGGGTGACAGTTAGCCATTGCTTTCTCCTTATTCACTTACTACTGCAATATACATCATTAAAACAGTTAGACATACGCCTACTACAACTAAACCTGCTAAAATTTCCATACGTTTCTCCTTTGTTTATAAAGTTGGTGGGCCTACTAGGACTTGAACCTAGACTCTACCGATTATGAGTCGGGTGCATTAACCAATTATGCTATAGGCCCTGTTTGGCCTCCCCAGCAGGACTCGAACCTGCAACCTACAGTTTAGAAGACTGTTGTTCTATCCAGTTGAACTATGGGGAGATGTGTGGTACCTGAGGCCGGACTTGAACCGGCACGACCTTTCAGTCGAGGGATTTTAAGTCCCTTGTGTCTACCAATTCCACCACTCAGGCTTTAGAAAACTCCTCTGCTAATTTGAATTGTAATCGCCTTGCTTCTTTTTCCCAAGGCTGGTCCCAGTAATCAATGTTGCCTGCGTACTGATTGCTTTTCCAACGAGTAAGACCTGCGTCCATTTCGTTACGAGCAAACTGTTTCACATGGACCATTTCGTGTGCTAGGTTGACTACCCAGTTACTGAACATGGCAACATCTATGATAAAGTTACGTTCGTCTAGGCTTTCGCACAATGCTTCTGTGCTATCAGCCATATCGAGATATACTTTATTATGTAAACGAACTTGAATTGTGTTTTTTAGACGGTTGATGCCTAGTTGTTCTGCAAAACTTTTTACTGCTAACACAATATTAGCATGTAGATCTAGTTGAACTGCACCGCCTCGTGGTCCTGTAACTAAAACTTGCATTTTGAATCCTATTTGCTAAAAAGTCCAACTATTATAACACAATAAATGCATAGGTCAACCTATTTCTGCCACCAAAAATCTTTGTTATCTTTCAAAGACTTAGCCATGTATTCTGCAAAATGCTTCTGCACTTCTCCTGAAAAATGCATACAACCTGAGAAAATATCTTCGTAATTTACATGTTCAATACCTATATCGCGATGCATATTTGCTAATGATTCAAACTGCGAGTCTATTTGATGTGGCATTCTATCAAATCTAACATCTAAGTTCATTACATTAGAAAACTCATTGTCAAAGTTACTTTGTATATCAGTGATAGGTATTTGTGCAGAACACCAAGCCATGCTAAAGTTATTTGCTTTACATATCTGTTGCATATTATAAATGTTTTGATACCATTCGCCTATAGATAAATCGTTTTCAATGTATGCTAAATTGTGTCCAGTAAAATCGTATGTGCTGTCTGTGTGCTTGTCTAAAGTTATTTTATTAATTGTAGCAACATTTAAATTTAGTAGGTGCTCTAAATTCAAATTATATTCTTCTTGATCTGTGTTCACCCATTTCGGTAAGTCTCTAAGAATCAGTTGCTTTCTGATTGGGTCTGGTGCCTGAAAGAACACAAGGGTATCAAATTGCGAATTGTTTTTTGATGTATTTAAAAATGAAGAAAGCGATGAAACAACACTACCCATACTATTGCCACCTTGACTCAAATTAATTACTTCAATGTCAGTTAGCAATTCTCTTAAAACATTACTCCATGTGCCAGGATAAGATTCAAGGCTTTGTCTTTTATGCTTGAGTCCTGGATCTAAATTCATTTCATCGTGTGTTAAATTTGGGTTTTCTTCTTTGAGTAATGAAAAGTAATCTGTTTCCAACACTTTATTACACCATGCTCTGTACATACGTTGTAACGACGCCATGCTTTCTAAAATGCTAGTGTTCTCTTTGATGCCTTCATCTAATTGCAATTTATAATCTTTAATGTAGTCACTGGTAAGTCGTTTCCAATTTTCAATCCACGTATCTCCTATAGGAGGAGCCAACGGATGTACCTTTTCAAACGGTGGCCAATCGGCGCCAACTCCTAAGGAAAAACTGTCACCTACTATGATTATTCGTTTCTTCATTATAGCAATATTTATTGTCTATAAATACTTGTATGTTCATTTATGATAAAGATAAAAATATTTCAATCTTCACAAGAGGCAAGAACGGAACAACAAACTTTCACAACCATTATTGGATGCAAAAAGAAGAAACTGCTGTAGAGTCTTACACAGATTTTGATCAAAGCAACTGGTTGTTTGCAACACCGTTGCCTGCTATAGAAGATATGACAAGAGGTTGCGTTAACCACAACGTGATGTGCCACGAGCAAAGCCAAGACGACAGTTACCTAGATGGTAATAGACGTTTGGGAATGTATATATTTGAATATGTAACATTCTTAAAAACTTGTAAATTACTTAACTTAGACATTAAGCATTTTATTATAACAAGAGATCCTTTAGAAAGATTAGCAAGTGGGTTGAGTACATCAATGCAAAATGCTATAGAAGAAGCAACCATAGAACATTGCGGTATTTCATTTGATCAGATCAACGAAAATCTCAAAGTAACAGCAACTTCTAATTATGATGATGTCTTTTGGAATGCATTATGCAAAAACATATTCAAGTTACCTAGTGCTCAATATCATGCTCAAGGTTGGTTATCGCATATAGACAAACACATAAACTTTGAAGACTATAAAATATTCTCAGTTGATATTAACGACTTGGTGCCATTTGCAAAAGAGGTTGTTGGTATAGATGTTAAGGAAACTGACAAGCATTTACCAGCAAGTCAATGGCATGGTGCTCACACAGGAACACGACCACCAGAAACCAGATACTTTCATAACTTCATTGAAAGGTGGTTAAAAGAGAAGTACGGTACATTAGTATTAGACAAACAATTATCGGATTTACTAGACGCAGAGTATAAAGTAATAGATAAACTAACACAAATTAAATATGATATTGACACTTGAGAAATACACTTTAGAAGATACATTTGGAACATCATCAGAATTAGTAAGAAGTATGTCAGAGTTCTTCACAGAGGAACTTAACATAGGACATTACGATGCAATGATTAATGTTATTCTACACGACGAAATCAAAGTAGAAGGCCTTGATGGGTACTGTGAATGGGATCCTAAAGACAAACTCATAGAAATAAACTTAGCAATGAAAGGACCTGAATGGGGAGTAACCTTAGCACATGAGTTTGTTCATGCAAAGCAGAACTTAGAGTATGGTATAGCAAGTAACAATATTGTGCTGTCAGAACAAGAAGCATACGACATGGAGTTCCTATTATATTACAGATGGAAAAAGGAGTACTACAGTGGCACAATCTAGACTTTGGGTAGCAGGAGATAGTTTTGGTTTGTTTGATCAAGATGATTCTAGGCCTAATTGGATTAGAATGGTTGCTGATCAACTAGGTGTTGATGAAATAAAAAACTATTCACGTGGCGGTGCTGACAATGACATGATTTATTTTGTTGCTGATTCCATAATTAAAAATTGGAATTGGCCTGGCAGAAAGGAAATGCTTTTTAATAAAGAAACAGATTATTTGATATACTTGTCTACAACAAACACCAGAGGATGGTTCCGAGAAAGCATTACTGATGATAGACCTTATAATCATGAAAACTCTATTGCAAATTTCAATTGGTGGATGAATAAAACTAATGGCAAAAGGATAGAAGAATACGAACTATTCGATGAACCAATAATCCACAGTCAAAATTATAATTCTTTACTACATGCTAGAGAAGAAAGCAAATATCTATCAGGTAATAATGTAGATTTAGTTAATCACGGAGACCCAATGGCACTCAAAGACGACAGGAGCCGAGTTTCACAAGAAGTTTTAGATATAATGGCTAATTATATATTGTTACAGGATGTTGACTTGACTAGGAAACTAAACAATACTAGAATGGAACATTTAATGTCATATCATGTTGCTAATGGATATAAAACTTTGTTTGCACATCACGATATGAATCCAGTTATTGTGGATTACGATATATTAAACAAGTATACTGTATTTGAACACCCAACAGATTGGGACCATTATAACGATGGTGACGGTGTAAGTGAGCAACCTAATCACTTAACAGACGAAGGACATAATAGTTTCTATAATGAATATTTAAAGCAGAGGGTAAATGATATTATTAATACATGGGGCTGGAAGTAGCAGTAATTATTTTAATTACCTCAGCCTTTGGTTAGATCAAGAGTTACAAGCAATCGACTATGAAGTAGGCGATGATCACGATGCAATATTCAAAAAAATTCAAAGACCAGACGAAGTAACATACATTGTAGGACATAGTTATGGCGGACTGTTAGGTGCTGAATGGCTCAGCAAAGATGTTCGCAATGTAAAAGGTTTATTAACAATAGCAACTCCATGGCAAGGTTCGCCCACAGCAAGAATATTAAATTGGTTCTTGAGCGATGCTGTTTGGAATGACATGAAGCCAGGCAGTGAATTACTGCGTAAAATAAATGCTATAAACTTATTAATACCTGTAAAGAATATAGTAGCAGTACCTAATAGAGGTAATGGATTAGCAGGTGGTGGTAAAAGTCAAAACGATGGCACAATACCTGTAGCAAGTGCAAGGGCATTACCAAACGGTTTCAGTAAATCAAAAACAATAGAATTAGCATATGGTCACAGCGAAATAATGCAGACATTTGATTTAGTAGAACAAATAAGAATGTTTGTTGATGATCCATTAAAGGATTTATACCCTCCGCTACGTTTAGAAGAAGTCAATAGAGGCTTTTAATTAATTAATTAATTAATTCAATAATTAATTCTGATATTCCAATAAACAATTAATTAATTATTTAATTAATTCAAAATGTTTGTGTATTTGATTAGGATAATGTTTAATTAGATATTGATATACATTTTTATTGTGCTGTAATTCCCTAGCACATTCATCATAAAGCATTTCAAAGTCATTACCACTGTATTCATTTAAGTCAGCAACAAAACTATTCCAACAATCATCTGGCGTGCCTTCATCGTGATCACTACGCCATATAGGCAATGGTTCAAAGCCACAGCGAATTAATTCACCTAAATAACCATTATGACCTAGTGTTCTAAACAATCTACCGTGTGCTATGCTTCTAGCAGTCTTTTCTGTGAGTAATACACTATTTGTGAATTGATTTCTGGGAAATGTTTCTGATATTATATCCATATGACTCTGTGAATAAACAGTTTCAGGCACCAAACAACTGATATCTATGTTGTCTCCTTGCTGATAAAAACTGCTGGGTTGATTGTTCCATTTGTCATAAATGGTATTATTGTTTCTGCTTTGACTGGTGCCACTATAAAAGCCACTCACATCAAAGTCTATGTTGGTGTGATCTCTGCCTGCATAATTAACCAATGCATTATATTCACATAACACATCTGCAATTTGATCTCTTATCTGTTTGCGTCTGCCTAATAAACTTGCAAAATCATAGTCACGATCACCTGGCTCATAGTCATAATCTATCACAGGAGGCCTACACAACCATGGTTGCCATGTGTGATGCACACCTAAATCCTGTACACGATCATGATGATTACAGTGATATATTATGCTGTAATCCTTTAACATGCCTAAAATAGTTTCAGCATTTGCACGACTTGTGGTGTGCATTGGCCAAAACTCTTCTGTGCTGACCAACACAATGTGATCACAAGTGTCAACTAAATGCTGTATGTCTGCCCAAGTAGTATCTGTGGTACGTTGTAAGCAACGATACCAGTCTATGATGCCTATGCTACCACTGTGATTCACAATGATTTCATGGTGCTTGATCACAAAGAAACTGGTATTGATACTGTTTGGCAGTGATCCTCGCAGACCTGTGTTTTGCGGGTAAAAGTATAACATACCCATATTTAGTGTTTAACTTTTGCTTTTGTCTAAGTTGAATACACTTCTAGTTAAGCCACCGAACATTGGTGCAATGATTAATAGTGCGGCAATCATTAAGACGTCGCCTATTTGTTCGCCTGTTAAACCTGCAAAGTCTCTGAGTATGTATTCCACACTAAAGATAATTGCAAATAAAACTGTGAAAGCACCTACGCCTATTAATGTATTTTTTAAAAATTCCATGTTTACTCCTATGGTTTTTGTTGTTAATGTATTTAATATACTGTATGTTGACGGAATGGTCAACCTATTTTTTTAGAAATTCTCTATTAATTGTCTCTGTGCAAGTCGTTTCTCTGCCAAATAATCTATGTTATTGTTTACATTAATAACAACATTGGTAGGTAAGAACACAAAACTTAATGCATTAGTGGGTATTTTTGCTTCTATGCCATCACTTAACACTCGCAAATAAGGTTGTAGTTCTGGATAACTGATAACAGCCATGGCATCTGCTTGTGATATTATATAGTAATCAGCAGGGTGTGGTAAACTATTATTAACATTATTACCCTGTGAATTCATTATTTTAACAGTAATAGATCCCTTTGGATTGCCTATTGGAGTGTACAAACCGTTATTGGCATACTTGAATTCCACACTATAACCATTTACTGTGTCACGATGATCCCTGCCTAATTGATCTATCCATTCAAACAATCCACCTGTGTACACACTAAATGCTTGTTCAATTATATCTGATTTATCGAATCTATTCTTGCGACTGTTTAAACTGTTACCCAAACTAGTAATCAATGAACTGTATCTGTTTATATCCAGCACACCACGTATATATTGTGCGTATTGACTAGTTGTCATTCCAACGTATACCTTCTTCTATTGCTGTATCACAACCGTGTATATAGTCACGATCTTCTTCCGATAAGAATACCCATTTGTAACGTATTTTGCTTAAATGTTCAATAACTTTACCTGGTTCACTGATATGCGTATTACTTTCCATCATTGCTTGTAACAAATCCATATCATGTGTTATACCTTCTTTGTATTGATCTAACTTACCCATTAACTGAGTTCTAATAACAATAA
>Ga0181402_1000687_pt1 | contig 12469 bp, 13 predicted proteins | sample 25SPOviralmetaG_FD_130131 | JGI IMG/M metagenome (GOLD analysis project Ga0181402, IMG submission 130131) | Marine viral communities from the oligotrophic San Pedro Time Series (SPOT) site, San Pedro Channel, CA, USA - 25 SPOT_SRF_2011-08-17 | ecosystem: Environmental > Aquatic > Marine > Strait...
ACGTTGCCTGCGCTCGTGATGCGCATGCGTTCTGCGTTACCTGATCGAAGAATTAAAGCATCGGCAGAGTTGTCGTAACGAATCCCGCCATCAGCTTTGTTCGTGTCATTTCCTAAGTTCAGAGCCGCAACAGATGAAGCTCCAGCGGTGACTGCTGCAATCGTGTCTCCAGAGCCAGTAACGTGCAAGTTGTAAGACGGACTGCTCGTACCGATGCCGACGTTGCCGCCGATTATGCGCATGTGTTCCGTTGAATTAGATTTAAAAATTAAATTAGAAGTTGTTGATTCCAATATTGTTTGTGAAGAATCATTATATATTCGCGTCCTCAGAACATTGTCTGACTTCATATCTAAATAAGATGCTGAAGAATTATTTAGCTGTAAGATTGCACCACCTGATGCTCCGCCAATACCCACATTCCCAGTAAATGTAGGCGATGCTAGTGGCGCTTTGGCGTCTAGCTGCGTCTGAATCGCTGACGTAACGCCATCAACGTAGTTAAGCTCTGCCGTTGTCGCTGTCACGCCATCAAGTATATTCAACTCCGCAGCGGTGCTAGTGACACCATCTAAAATGTTGAGTTCAGCCGTAGTGCTGGTCACACCGTCCAGAATGTTTAGCTCTGCTGCCGTTGCCGTTACACCATCAAGTATGTTGATCTCAGCACCAGTCGCAGTGATTGCTGTACTGCCAAGCGTTAGTGTTGTGATCGTCAACGCGCTTACTGTGTTGCCTGTCAGCGCAGCGTTTAGGCTGGTGTCTGATACGTTGTTAAGATCTGCTCTCGCAAGCTCAAATCCACCCGCTGTTGATCCATCGTTAACATGCACGGAGTCGTTAGTCGTATTGACAACGATCTCACCTTCCGCGCCGGTGAATGCGGCTACCTGTGAACTGGTGCCACGCCTAATCTGTAATTGTGTAGCCATTTAAGTCTCCAATGTGGGCCAGTCTTCGTCATCTAAGTTAGGCCAGTTTTGGTGCAGTGTAATATCGCGCAAAGACTGCCGATAGTTCTTATACCGCACCTTCGCCTCATCTGATAAAACACAATCATTAACCTGAGTCCAGTCAGTCTCCTGTAAAGCCTCGCCCCGACGTTTTCTATTGATTTGCTCTACGGGTATCGCTTTCGGGTTTTCTGAGTCGCCACTGTAGATCATCGCGCCAACGCCTCTGCTGTTACGAAGTTATTATCCCACTGTGGTGTGCTAGTAACGTTCTTTTGATAACCGTACAGCTTGACGTATATCGTGCTCCCGCCTCTTAGACTTGGAACTACTGGCCTCATCAATATACCGCCAGCGGTAATACCAGTGCTAAACGAAAACCCATAGGTGTTAAAATCACCGCTTCGCGTGCCGTTCACATCGTAGCTCTGACCCAAAGAGGCAGTGCGCTGTATGTGCGTGGTTATCATCGTTACAGACGAGCTAGAAAATGTGCCACTAGGATTGCCTTGCAGTGTTATCAAGTAGTCGATCAGATCCGAAGTAGAAAGCGGTGTCGTGAATGTGATGTCAGCCAACAGTTGTAGGGTCTGACCGCCGAACTGATGGAACGGCGTTGAAGCTATAAATGAGGTATAGCTGGTGCTGAACTGTTGCGCTGTCTGATCACTAGTCCTGTCTCCCTTAATCGTGCCTAGCGCGTTTGCTGCGATCTGAGCAGAATTTACGCCAGAAGCGTGAATAATTAGCTGACCAGACCCATTTGTATCCAGCGTCACATTGTCGATGTTGATGCGACTAGCATTGATGGTGCCAGTCGTAATCACCCCGCCAGAGATAGCCGTGACGTTTGTGTTCACCTGCCCGCCAGTGATGAACCCACTATTGTTTGTCAGGTCAGAGATGTTTGACCCGTTAACAACAATAGCGCCCGCGCTGATTATCCCCGATACATCTAACCTAGCTGTCGGAACCGTACCCGAAGCAATGTTTGAGCCGTTGATATTAGAGACCGTTACCTGTGCCGCGTTGATGGATCCCGCTGTAACAGCACCGAGGTTCGCGGAGATCGCCGCTAGATTCGAGACGTTTAGCTTATTCGCATCGATGGTTGAGGCCGCTATCTTTCCGCCCGTTATCGCATTCGATTGGATGTTCGAAGACTGGATAAATTCAAACGTGCCAATGGCGCTGACCACGGCTGCCGTGGTGATGGACGAGCTTTGGATTGCACCGATTACGGCAGAGTCGGCAAATATTTGTGAAGTGTTTAGCTCTGTGCTGGTCAAACTACCGGCTACCACCTCAGAGGCGCTCACAGAATTAGCTGCTATGGCATTTGAGGTGACGGAATCGGCTGCCAACTTGACTGCACTAATCGCCCCGCTTGAGATGGAATCTGCGACCACGGCCCCGCTTTGAATCGATGCAGTCGAAATCTGACCCGCCGTGAGGCTAGATGCCTGCACTTGTCCGAAGACTTGTGTGGCGAGGTTCACTTGGTCATCAAGGTCAGCCGCTGATATAGCCTTCGTCCACGAAGTTCCGCTGTACCGATAGAGCTTGTTGTCACTGGTAAGCATCACCACCCGACCAGTCGTCAAGTTGGTAGTCGGCAGTACGCTGACTCTCTCAACAGGTCTGACGGTATCGCTAAAGAGATTCTCGCCTAAAGTACCTGACAAGTCCGCAGTGCTTACTAAGGTCGTGAATTCAGGAACCGACGAGTTGTAGCGGTAGAGCTTCTTATCAGTGACGTTGAAAAGGATTGACGGCCCAGTATACCCTGTGGGCGATGGCAGACTGGTAACTGCTGAGATTGGCTCAACACCGCTAGCAAACGAAGCCGCAGTGATTGATCCGGGGTTGACCGATGATGCCGTGAAAAGGTCTGTCGTCCACGCTGAGCCTGTCCAAACGAATAGGGTGCTTGTGGTCGTGAGGAACTTAATCTGTCCGACATGCGCTCCTGTGACGCCTGAGAGGGTGCTTACAGGCTCAATGCCGAAAGCATTGCCAGCGGCTAGCTCATCAAGGACGTTTTGCGCTAGATCATTAAGCACTACCTTCTGAGTAGTTGCATTTACTGATGCGGTAAACCCGGATAGGTTGCCAGAGCGGTCGGCACTCCTCAGCCAAAAGTATCGAGTGATGTTATTAGCTAATCCGGTGACTGTATGCTGGTCAGTCTTCGATCTGACGATGAGCGTCGATGTGGCTTGGTTGTCTACTGTATTCTGGAAGATCTCCACATAGGCCAGATCGCTGTCCGAAGGTAACTCGAAATCGAGCTTTATCTGCTGGATACCACCTGTCGCAGTGACGCTAGAAGGTACGGCTGGTGGAGTCTGGTCGCCTTGCAGTGTGATATTCGCAGTAACGAACGCCGACACTTTGCCCGTCAGTGATACCGCTCGAACCTTAAACTGGAACTCCTCTAGCTCCTCCATGCCAGTGATGACCGTGGAATCGCCGTAGACATTGATAGATGAGAAGTCGGTGTCTGCGCCGGAGATGGCTTCATTCACCCCGCCATAGTTCAATTCGATGGTTGTAGCACTGGCGACAGAACCATAATCTTCCGTCGCAGTGTAGGAATTAGCTACGGCGCCGAGATCTATCTCACCTGCGCTAGTCCGTTTGAATTGCACCTCGTAGAACGAAACATAAATATTTGCGGTTGGTGCCGTCCATTTGGCCTTGATAGCAGGAAGAACCGAGCCGTCATTACCTAGAGCCGTGGTCTCTGTCAGGGTCAATCCAGTCGGGGGATCTTGCGTAGGCGTATCGTCAACGATGTCGGAATAGTCAGGGTTATTCGGCCCGACGGTAGCGATCACGTTTGAAGTATCTGAGTCGGGGTTGCGGTCTGACTTTACGAACGGCTGGCTGCTGTTCTTATCACCAGCGTATGCAAACGCTCTCACCCAATAGTACCGCTGATTCCCTACAACCACTGGGTCGATATGATTGAAAGCATCGTGGAAGAACTGCGTCCCTCTCGTCTCGCCTATCAATTTAGCGTTAGCCCATGACGAGTCCGCAGACGCATAGACTGCAATAGTCTCGAATAGCTTAGGGTTGACTGGGTTAGTCCAGTTCAACTCAATATGCTTCAGTCCGCCATTCGCCGTCAGATTCTGCGGGTCTGGTACTCCACGGAAGCCTTCTGTGATGACCCCGCTTGCTGAGATCGTGCTGTACTCACTCGCCGCTGGATCTGCATATGATCCTGAGTCGTCCTCTAAAAGTGTGAGGTTGACCACCCCGTCTTGAGTATCGGAGAAAGACCAAGCAGCACAACGGAATACCTTGTTGGAGTAATTAAGCTCCGAGACTGTGACTTGCACCCTGTCGCCTACGTCCACACGAAGCCCTGTGAGGTTCGCCGGGAACGTGATTACCTTCTGCTGATCTGATAGCTGGATTTGCTTGTTCGCTATCCTTTGAGCCATGAAGCTGGTGTTAGTGAACGGCAACTGTACGTCACGAATCAGCACCTCGTTGTTATCTCTGCTCAGTGCGCTAGTAAGCTGTACTTCTGGCGCTTCCACGCTTTTGTGATTCTGCGACGGGTCAATGAAAATAGGTCTGATGGTGTTGAATCGGTCACCTCGCTCAACGGAGGTTTTCACACCAATCGCACCCGCCAAGTCGTCTTCATCAAGGCTTTCAGTAGGAGCCTCGTAGATTCCTGCCCTGATCGTATAGACACCATTAGAATAGACGAGGGTGCCGTTCATGCTGGACATGAGCTTGTTGATGTTCGCTCTGTGGCTGTCTCCTGCGAATAGAACACCGTTAGCCGTAAATCGCTTTTCTGTACCAGAGGAAGGAACGGCTACTGTCACGTCACACGCATCAGCCGCAGTCACTACTGCTGCCCAGTCTATCTTGCTAGTCGGGACGCTAAGGCCGAACTTTGTATCGGTGAGATAGTTAGCAACGCAAAGAGCAGGGTTTTCACTCCACGCTTGGTAAGTAGCATTGCTTGGGTTAGCTCCTGCCGAATTGCCAGCAGCCACATCCAGTCGCGGATCATAGATGTCCTTTTTGCCCTTAACCAGCGCCTTGATGTTAGTAGGCTTTAGCCTGTCCCACACTTCTTGCGAAGAGTCGGTCAGCCGCCACTTTGTCACTAAATACCCGATACCCCTAGCTCTATGGGCCGAAGTCCAAGCCGAGAAAGTGGTGGTTAGCAGGGAGCTTGATGTCTGCGTGCTTGATCCTGTCTTGCGCTCAACAAAACAGATGGTTGTGGATGGGTCTTCTGTTGTGGGGCCAAAGCTGCCAGTGGTTACCGCATTACCCGTGAAAGACGCATTTGGGATTCGAGTATTATCGAAGAATATGTCTGTTACCGACTCGCATTCGTGTCCAGTCAGAGCGATGGCGTGGTAGAGATCCTTATTGTCCGTACCAGCCACACCAACGAAGAATATCGGCCCAGACACCAGCGCCTCACCATAGACGACTTTCTGTACTTCAATAGTGCCCCTGACTGTCTGCTGTCTGGTTGTGTCAGTATCTGATTGAGGCAGAGACAGATCAGGCATCAACCCCTTGATTGCAAATGGTGCTGATAGGATCGCAGTTCCTGCAATGATGCTGCCCGCTGCGCCGAATGACGCACCAGTAGCGATAACGCCGACGGTCTCTACTGCACCTAGTATTACCGTGCCAATTAGTTTGACGGCTGCAATAACCTCCATCTATGCGCTCCAGCCAGCCAGAACATAACGCTCTGGAACCCTCGCCATGCCGCGAGATGTCAAACAGACCACATAATCGCCTAGCTTTATGCCGCAAACTTGATCGACTATTGGAAGCCTCACGACACAAGGATCGCCGTCCTGCAATGTTGACGATGGTTCGCCCAGAATAGAACCTATAAAGTCCAACAAGCTGCCCTCTCTACCTACCAAAAGCTCCGCTTGAGCTTGAGATTCGTACACGAAGTCAGTTGAGTAGTCTTTGCCGGTTAACTCTTTCACGACGAAGGCGATAAACTGACAGCAGTCAGCATCGCCATACTTGAACTGACGACGTTGCCACTTGTTAAGTGCACTGTGAACTCTCATACGGAGATAGGAAGATTGGGGTTTCTGTCAAAGACGCTAGGATTCGCTGGCCCGCCAGCAATCGCATCGGAGTTCGGATCACCCCAGCGTATTTTTGCACCCTCGATATCAGCCATGAACTCAAAGGCTAAATCCCCAGAGAAGTCGTTTTGTAGCTGCGCGTCGGTATATTTTAGATTCGATGATTTGTCGAAGCGTGCTAGCTCTGACTCTGCCGTGAGTGAGATCACATCACCGCTTGCTGCACCGATGGACACATCCATCTGATCCATTGCGCCTTCCCAGACAATCGTAGGGTCAGCGAGAAGTGCATCATCCGAATCGAGGACTCCCAGATACACCTTAACGGGGTGCATGTAATAGTCCTCAGTCAAAGCAGCGCCTGAGATAGTCGAATCTAATCCTGAAAGCGAGAGGGTTATCTTGTAAGGGCTAACGTCTGCGCCTTCTTCTATCTGGCTAATTTCGCCAAGATCCCCGACACCTAGCCAATCGTGACCTCCCCATGTATAGGTGCCGATGGAGTTATGCAGGTAAACCGTGCCCGATGGAAACTGTAGCTCAGCAAACGTGACGAGTGCGACATGCTGCGACGAGAGTGCAGTCAGTACATTGGAAGGAAAGCCGCGACTCATGCTAGAACATCCTCGACGGCTTCAATATTGAAGCTCGAACTGATGTCTCTCTGCGTATCCCAAGATGCTGGCCCTGCCAACATGAATACACCAGATACCGGGGTCAGATAGTCCACGACTGTATTGTTCGCTGCTGTCTTTCTAATTGGTGGGGCAATGGACAAAGTGATATTGCCAGAGGCGTCCGAGTTAGCGTCAGCAATGACCATGTGAAGCTCGTTGTTAAACGAGATGTAATCTCCCGCCCTCAGGTAATTATTGACCGATGCCGTCGCGCCATCACACACCAAGCTGGTGCCAGATTGCGTCCCGCCGTTGATGAGTAACGTACCGCCACCTGCGCCCCTTCGAGTATAGGAGTGATCGTGCAGTGTAAATCTATGCTGCTGTCCATTGAGCTTGACCACGAACGCCTGCATCTCTCGTCTGTCGTCGCCCGTTAAATTGGTAAACTGCAAGCTAGCCTTCCACAATGAGCCTTTTCGCGAGGACGTTTGTATCGCGTTGGTCAGGGGTGACTGAAACGTGCGGGTGTTAGCAACAAGCTCAAACGTATTCGTCGTGGGCGTGATGCTGGGGAATGCAAATGTGGTCACGCGAACCGCCTCCTGCGCATCAGATCTTGGATTGTCATTATAGTCTGCTGACTAGTCTGAGCCATAGCAGTTTTGATCTTCTGGTCTACATCAGCGCCAGAGCCGCGCGCATCGACGTTGTTGATAACAGTAACGCCCCCTCCCATTCTTTTGTTAGGAATTATCGACCCTGCCTGATTGGGCACAAACATCTCTGGCCCGCGCTCTCCAACCATGTACGGTTGACCGGATTGCACAGAGCCACCGATAGCTTTGCCGGTAAGCCCTTTAGCAAACGACAAAAACCCGCCAGTGATTTTATCAATGACGAATAGTTGAATAGCTTCCATGATTAAACTAGCCGCCATTTGCTTGAATGCGTCCTTGAGCTTGACTGTGCCTTTGACCACACCCATCAAGCTGTCGCTCATATTCTTCATTGTGGTCTTCGCAAGATCATCCATCTTTTGTTGAACGGTGGGGAGCTTGTTCTCTAGGTCAACAAAGCTCTGGTTCAATCGATCAATAATGGTAGGAGCTTCAGTGTCTGCTGTCAGCGCAGTACTTAAATCAGAAACAGATTGCGCCGACTCCCTCATGCCTGCGCTAAAGTTTTCAAAACCAGCAGTGAGTGCCGCGCCGGGGTCTAGTTGTTGAAGCCTATCAATTTCAGCAGTGGTTGCTGCTATCCCTTGCGGCAGATTGCCAATGATCTCTTCTGCTGATTCTTTGATTGGATCAAGAAATGGCGCAAAATTAGCTATCTTGTTGTAAAGGTTAATGAAGTTTTGGAGAAATGGTACAAGTTTGCTGCCAATACTATCGGCGAACTCCATGACCCCCAGTTTGGCTTGCAAAAAGAATATGTGAACGGAATGCACTATGTCGCGAAGGAAGCCAAAAGATCGTACAACTGCATTGGCTGCTCGTTGCCCAATATTACCAAACCCTTCGGAGTCGAGAGCCATCTGCCGGAAACCATCAGCAACAAAAGTGATAACAGGTGCAAACGCAACGCCTAGCTGATTGGTTAAACCAGTGAAGATACCCTGCAACCTAGTTATCGCATCATTCGCCGCCTCCATCTGAGCCGTATCAGTTCGACTTAGCGTCAAGCCTAACTGCTCTGCTTCTGATGTCATTTGCTTAAGTGCATCAGCACCCCCGCCAAGGGTATTGACTAACGCGACGCCCTCGCTGTCAAACAGCTTCATGGCTAAACGAACTCTGTCAGATTGCGTTCCGACGCCTTGCATGGCATCTGCCACAACATTCATTTGTTGATCGAGGGGTAGTCGAACCAAGGACTCAGCGTCGATGCCTAGCTCTTGGAGTGCCCCCTTGGCCTCTCCAGTGCCCTTCGCGGCCTCCGCAGCGCGTCTTGTGAATCTTTGCAGAGCCATGTCCATCGTGCCTGTAGACACGCCTGTAAGCTCTGCTGCATGACGTAATCCCGAAAGCGCCTCAGTTGTCACGCCCAGCTTGTCTGCTGTTTTAGCTAGTTCATCGCCAGCGTTGATGGAGGATTGAATTAGGGCACCAAAACCACCAGCGCCAACAGCGCCGACGATAGCAGTCTTCATATTAAGAACGGAGCCAGCGACACGCTTTAGACCGCCAGTTACAGACGCAAAACCTTTTTTGGTTTTATCTAGCGCCCGAATGGTTATATTGACGTTCTGGTCAGCCATCTTCCTGCCTCTCACTCATTATCTTGAAGAACGCCGCCCACTCATTGAATTCAGAGAGTGGCATCTGCTCAGCTTCACCAATACTGATGTGCAACCGATCCGCCAAGGCAATCAAGTTAAACCTCAACGAATCGGCAATCAGTTTTTTTCCTGATCCTCTACCGTCTGGATCTCGGCAAACATCTGCTCGGCAATGCTGGAGATCACGCTAGTTTCCTCTCCCAGCAAATCTATTCTGTCCTCTGCTGACGTGAACAAACGCCCACCCTCTTCGTCGCTGGCCTTCATCACAATAAGGTCGATCATTGCCGCCATTGTGGTATTTTCCATGAACTTAGGGTGCTTTTTTTGTAGCTCATTAACGTCGTAGCAAGTAATTGGGAAACAGTACATAGCAAAAGGCTGTCCATCTGGATCAGCCCATGCTTCAACCTCAATTTTTCTTGCGTCAAGTTGTCTTCTATTTCTTAACTCTTTAGCTAATCCCATAGAGAGAGTCCTTATGCAGTGGCTTCAGTTACAGCGCCCGAGACTTGTATCTCAAACGTGCCCTCCACCATACCATCAAAGGCTGCTGTTATTTCTTTGCTCGTCAGTACACCGCCGCCGCTGTAGTACTTTTCTCCAGTGCCAGTACCTGTCGGGTACAACTCGAAAATCAAGCTAGCACCTGAGTCCATGACTAGCTGAACTGCGTCAGCGTCATCCCAATAGACTTCCATCGAGAGGGTGGCAGAGGTTAATGAAGATAAGTAAGTGCGAGCGGTATTGCCCATCACACTGTCTTCGATTGTGTCCGCTGTTTCTGAAAGGGTGAAGCTACGAACCTCACCCATAGCAGCGACAGTGCCGCCGCTTACCGCCAGTTTGACTACGCCGCCTGAGCCTTTAGTCGTTGCCATGATATAACCCCTTTAGGTTGTTCCTCTTGTGTATTGGTACTCAATTCGTACCGTTAAAATCACCCCGCCAATAGGGGCAATGCTTCCATCGTCGGCCTCCACGCTAACTATCTGCGTGTCTATTGCATGACCGCCACGAGACCTATCTTCGTCGAGTTTTTCTTCAATTGACTCAACGATGTTGTTCCTAGCTGTATCCAAGCCTGTGCCCTTTACAAAGCACACAAGCTGGTAGTCGATTGTGCCGAACCGCTGAGTGATACTCCCGCCCACGGTTCCATCTTCTCTGTTTTCGTTCGTCGTCCTCACAAGAACCGCTGGATATTGAGCGTTGCTCAACTTATCAAACTCAAACGGCTCTCGCGTCACGAACTTGATATTCGTCGGAGTGGTGACTGCCTGCAAGGAAGTTACGAGGTTGCCTGCAATACTCTCTCTCACGCTCATCGACTAAATTCCTTGCGGAAAAACCTACCTAAGCGACCTTCTTCTTTATCGCTGAACCCAAAGAACGGGCGGGTTCTGTTGTTGAACGCTGCTTTCTTCGATGCCTCTGGGTTTGAAAAATAAATTCGCGCAGTGCGACGGTTGAGAGTTTCAACCTGCATCGAACTCAACATCTGTCCCGTTGCGAACAAGTCCACCGGGCTAGTCGGAAAGCCTTTCTTCTCTAATGCGCTAATGTAAGAGGCAGAATAGCCCTTGAACGCCCCGTCAAAACCATCGCCCGCCTTTGTCCTACGGAGGATGATCTGCTTACCAAGGGAAGCTGTGCGCCCGATGGCGCGATTGACGCCCTTTTGAACGCTGTTGCGCTCAGCTTGAACTATCTGATTGATGTTCTTGGGAAGCTCTACCTCTATGGGTAGACCCTGAGTCATCGACTTAGCCGCCCATAACTGACGATGTTGCGCTCGTCATCTTCTATCGAGCCGCTATTGTCATCGTCATATTCCACGCCGTCAGCGAACACTGCGACCACTTCTTCCTCATACCTTTGCTTATAGAAATCGATCATCCCGAGAAAGCGATCATTCTCCACCCAGTTGGTTAGCTGAGGGAGAGCAAACTTCCAGAGAACTAGATAAGCGTTGCAACGAGTCCATTGTGAATCTGTGAGATAGGCGGTGACCATCTCTCCCGGCAAGCCTTTGCGATACCACCACTCGTTGCGGATAGTGCGGAGCAAGTCTGTCTCTGCCTTGGCATGTTCCGCAGAAAAGCTGGTGATGCCGAACTGCAATATGTCGGGAACGAGTGCGACTAGATCAGAGTCTTGAGAGAAGGCCATATCAACTCCATTTAACGCGATCAGCCCAATAGGCTGCTGATGCCGTTTTATCTCTACGACCCTTGGCTATGTTTGCCGCATGTCGTGCCTTGAACGATCTGCGCTTAGCCTTATCAGCTTCGCTCTCGCCCTTGCGTGGAGGTTTGGTGCCTGCACCCTGCTGACCGAATCGGATCATGCGAACCTTGTCGCCCTGTCGCGCTAATACGACGTGACTTTTGTTCGGGTGCTCGGGTGTCCGTTTCGGGCGGTTGTATCCCTCGAAGCGCACGCCACGATATGTAATCGCCATGAGACCTCCAAAAAGGGCCAGCCCCGCAAGCTGGGGAGAATGCGAGGCTAGCCGAAACGCTTAGAGTGCGCTGTCGAACAGCATCTCTACGCCATAGCTGTCATCAAGCTCGCCCACACCATAAACGGCGGTAGCGTTAAGCTCGAATGCTCTCAATGACGCATCGCGCTGGGTCTCAATTTGGAAGTCACGCTTCATAGCGATTGCCATAGCCTCACGGCTGAATACAGCGCCTTTCGCATCATCTGAACCATCAACTGTGATGTTGGATGACTCGTAGATGTCTACGCCTGCAATCGTGCCGACATAGCTGTTGACCATCGCCGTATTCTGCGCCGTTCCACCATTTGGGTTAGCGAAGGTGTTGGTCAGATTAGCTTTTAGCTGATATGCCTGAAACGGATGCACAACCGCAAAGATGTCACCTTGAGCCTTGGCGTTACGCAAGGTAGCCGCAGCCTTGAAGATGTCAGCAACCGTGATCTCAGTACCTGCTCCACCCAATGCGGTAGAGAAGCCGTCGAACAATGCGATCAGGTCTGTGTCGATCTTCGTAGCGATTGAGTTACCTAGAACTGTTCCTAGCTCTTCTGCTGGGTTGCCAGAACCCATAGCTGCAACGTCCGTCAGCACTACTTGTGCGCCAACTTCGCCGACTGTAATGCTTACAGATGAAGTTGAAACAGTGCTACTGCTCATGTCCGTGCCTTCGGTAAGGTCAGCGGCTGTCACTGCTGGGTACTTTGGCACTTGGATGGTTTTGCCTGCTTCGTCGCCAATGTTGTACATGGTAACGAGGCCCATCATCAGGCTCTCTTCTTCTGCCGTGAATCGGGCTGCTGCGATAATGTTCGCGAATAGGTCGTCAAGGGTGGTGCTGGTTGTAGCTGCCATGATTTAACTCCGGGGTATGCTAAGTTTTCTTACGGAGCGCGGCGTAGGCTTCTTTGCCCCCACTGCTCCAGTTATCTACCATATCAGCCACCGATGTAGGCTTCGGAGTCGAGCCACCAGCATTGCCCATTGTGCCTGCGCCACCTGCGGTAGCT
>Ga0181402_1000695_pt1 | contig 12380 bp, 13 predicted proteins | sample 25SPOviralmetaG_FD_130131 | JGI IMG/M metagenome (GOLD analysis project Ga0181402, IMG submission 130131) | Marine viral communities from the oligotrophic San Pedro Time Series (SPOT) site, San Pedro Channel, CA, USA - 25 SPOT_SRF_2011-08-17 | ecosystem: Environmental > Aquatic > Marine > Strait...
AAACGGGCTTAATCGGTTACAGTATATTGAGTTTAGTAAAATCAACGTAAAACGAGATCGGACGGGTATAGTATATCAGGTTTAATAAAATCAACCCATTTAGAAAACTATGCTTGGAGGAACAGACTTTCAGATAAGAGTATAGTTACCCTAAGCCTCTTTATTAATACCCAGTAAGGATATCGAATTTTCATTTTTGTTCGTTTGTGACTCCCAAAATTCCAATTCTATATTAATATAACTAATTTTTCCATCTTTTGTTTTGGTCTGCTTGTGATACACCGACACCAAATATTGGTTATATTAGTATGAAGCAGTTAAAGATAGACATCCCCAAGTCGCTAAGAGGAATAACGCTCAAGGAATACCAAAGGTTCTATAAGTTATCTGAGGATAACAAGGATGCGCAGGACCCAGAGTTTCTTAATCTTAAGATGCTGGAGGTCTTTTGTGGGCTGACTCTAAAGGAAGCCTACAATATGAAGCTTACTGACTTCAATTTTGTAATTACACACCTCAATGAGTTGTTTAAAGAGGATACTCCTATGATAAGTAGGTTCTCATTAAAGGACCCAAATGGTGATGAGGTAGAGTTTGGGTTTATACCCAAGCTCGACAGCATCTCTTTAGGAGAGTTTGTTGACTTAGATACTTATATGGCTGACTGGAGTGATATGCATAAAGCTATGGCTGTATTATACAGACCGGTTACTTTCGAGAAGAAGGGAATGTATCTTATAGAAGACTACGAAAGCTCAGATAAGTACTCAGAGGTAATGAAAGATATGCCTATTGATATAGCATTAGGGGCTGTGGTTTTTTTTTATCGTTTAGGGAAAGAACTGTCAATCTATTTGACGGGCTATTTGAAGAAGGAGATTCAACAGGAGGACTCGGAGCTGAGGCAAGCTTTGGACGAAAATGGGGTTGGTATCAATCAATTTATGCAATCGCTAAGGGAGACCTCCTCAAGTTTGAAGAAGTTACAAAACTTAAAGTCACGCAAGCCTTAAGCTGGCTTGAGTTCGAAAAAGAGAAGAATCAATTAGAAGCTGCGGCTATCAAGAAAATAAAATGAAAGAAGTATACGACTTACTAGACAAAATTAAAGACAGGCTAAGAGCTAACAATATTACCAATACTGTAACCTTTGGTGATATAATGGAGGTTGACTTAACTAAGACAACTATATTTCCGTTATCACATATAAGTATAGGAAACGTAGTCTTTAGTGACTACGTTATGACAGCAGACATTAGTGTATTGTCTATGGATATTGTCGACAAGAATAAGAATGAGAATACTTACGATTCATTTTATGGCAATGATAACTTGCAAGATATATTAAACACTCAGCTTGCTGTTGTAAATGACTTACAGAGCCATTTAAGAAGAGGTACGCTATTAGAGAACAGTGACCTCCAGATAACTGGAGAAGTCACTGCTGAACCGTTCCAGGATCGTTTTGAGAATGAATTAGCTGGATGGGGAATAACGCTATCTGTACAAATGCCTAACGATAATTTTAGCACCTGTGAATAGAAATAACCTCAGAGTGGTAATGGAGACTTATGGCCCAAAGATACAAGAGGCTATAAAGACTTATATGGGGGAGGCAGGTATAAATGCCACTGGCCAAACCGCTAGCAGCGTTTACTCTAATACATTTGAAACAACAAATTCTATAGGAATAGCTGTTGGAGGAAGTAAATCATTCACTGTTTTGCATACAGGTAGAAGAAAGGGGGCGAAAGCTCCTCCAAGCACTTCTATAGAGGCTTGGATGGAGGCTAAGGGTATTGGACCTAGTAGTGATAAAAAACTAAAATCTGCTGCCTTTTTGATAGCTAGAGCTATAGGGAAGAATGGGTATAAAGGAAGAAACATATCATACCAAGCTTCTCTTAGAATAATGAACGCATTGCTTAGAGATTCATCAGCCGCATATATTAAAGATATAGAACAGCACCTTAAAAACTCAACCAGCAAGAATGTCAACTAAGATAAACGTAAGAAGTCCTTTTCCTTTAAAATACCAAGCTTCTAACCTTGTGTATGTGGAGCTGGATATTTACGTCTATGCCGGGCAGAAGACTACAGATAAAGGGGATGTAAGATATTCATTAAAGAAGTATCCTATAAGCGGAAACGACTATGTAATATTTGAGCTTGCTGAAATTGTTAGAGATTATCTAAAGCCTAATAACACCCTACTATCTAATAATGTAAGTGATTATGTTAAGTGGGTTCAGATAGAGGATAGTATCGTTACGGAATACATTCCGGACTGTACAGACATAACTGGATTTGCAGTGGCCCAAGATGGGACAATAACGTATCCCACCTCATCATCCGGCAATACACTTATAAATAAAGTTGTCTTTAGAGAAGACAGCGATTTTAACCCAGGAACAGGAACCTCAGTAGCAAATTATGATCCAAACACAAGCGGTAGCCCTATATCTAGACAAGCAACCGCGTTTATAAAAATTCCTAGCGGATTTAATGGAGCGCAAAACGAGACTAAGACTTGTGTGTTTACAGCAAACCAACCATCATCATAATGCCAGAAACTAAAATAAATACCAGAAGCCCATACTACCTTAAATATACTCAGTCAGGTATGGTTAAAACTCAAATTGATATTTATGTTTATTCAGGCACAAAGACCACAGACAAAGGGACCGCTGTAGCAACGCTAGTGAAGAAGCCTTTGCCGGGTGATGATTATGTAATATTTGAGATATCAGAGCTTGTTAGAGATAAATTAACACCGAACATAAACACACCATTAAACAGCAATATAACGTATGTTAAATGGGTTCAAATAGAATCAACAATAACCACTTAATATGGCAACATCTTATTATTTAGCATTTGATGGATATGGGTACTTCCAAGAGGGAGCCACTCCTGAATTGAGCAGACACGCGCTTATATCATCTAACTATGTTTACACTCCAGAAGGGACGTCTATAGATATCCCTTTCTTTACAGAAGATGATATAGAAATTTTATATACTGTAAACGGAACGCCTACTACAGTGGACCTAGCAGCAGATTTTGACAATACTGCTGCAAGTGCTGTTAAATACGTCACCTTTGCTCCAAACACAAATAATTCATCATATACTATAAACGTATACAATAATGGCCAAACTACACTACTGAAAAGCATAAACCTAATTCCAGTTTGTGAGCCTAAGTTCACGCCAATTAAATGCCAATTTATAAATAAGTTTGGTGTACTTCAGACGATGTACTTCTTTAAGAAGTCCATAGAGAGTTTCAACATAACAGACTCAGTGTTCAAGAGAAACATAATTGATTCTAATGCGTCTTATAACACCGGAGATGTACAGTCTCAAAGATTTGATGTTAAGGCTAACAGAAATCTAACCCTTAACACTGGATTTGTTAACGAGGATTTTAATCAAACAATAGAAGAATTACTCTTAACAGAAAACTGCTGGATTACTTATGACGGGAGTACTATTGCGGCTACACCACAAAACAAAGACTTTACCTACAATACTAGCTTAAACAATAAAACTATAAATTATACTGTAGCATTCAGTTTTGCTTCTGACTACATAAACAACGTACGATAATGATGCAGCTACAACTATATCTAACTAAGGCCTCTAGCTACGATCAAATAGAGTTATTTGATTTCGAAGGGATAGAGCTTGTTCAGAGCATTCAGGATGTTCGCGATATAGCAAAAGTTTTCGCTGAATTTACTAGGACTTTTACCGTTCCAGCCAGTAGAACAAATAACAGTATTTTTAAACACTTCTACAATCCGGATATTGGAAGAGAATCAAATCCTGAAGATAACCTAAACTTTGATGCTACTCGTAGACTGGACGCTGAATTACATTTAAACTTCTTATTGTTTAAGAAAGGAAGACTGCAATTAGATGCAGTCAATATGAAAGACAACAAGCCTTACTCATACACAGTAACTTTCTTTGGAGATACGGTTAAGTTGTCGGAAACCTTGGGAGATAAAACACTTAATACCCTAGCTGATCTTTCTAATATAGAATTTGATTACACATCAGCAAACATAATTAGTCTTATGGGTAATGCTAGTGATGTGACTATAGGTTCGGATACTTTTGCGGACAGTTTTCTGTTTCCATTGATAACATCAACTCAAAGATTAGTTTACGATAGTGTAGATGACACTAAAGAGAACAATTTATATCCTCACGAATATCAAAACGAAAATCACAAGGGGGTTGATTATAGAGATTTAAAACCAGCTCTTAGAATACACACTATTATCAAGGCTATAGAAAACCAATATACCAATATACAATTTGATAGTTCATTTTTCAGCACAACAAACTTACCATACTATAATTTGTTTATGTGGCTTAATAAAGAAAAGGGCAAAATAGATATTGAATCGCCTCAGAGGAGGCTAAAGGCTTCTGATTTTACTGTTGCTAGGGGTGATACTGATGAGGTTGGTTTAGCTCAATCTTCAACGCCAGAAGGCGGGAGATTTAATGGCGCGCAATTGATTTTCTTTAAGCACTCAAAAGTAGAATATTTTTTAGACGTTAAGATATTTCCGTCTAATTCAGATTCATATAACTTTGTGCTTAAGAAGGATAATGAAGAGTTTTTTAGGGCTGACAATTTATCTGGAGACAAACACCCTATGAATATGAAGGGAAACAGTAGTGAGGGGTCTCCTAGAATAGATTTGCCTGAGGGTTTATATTCATTTCACTTAGAGACTACATCTTCTATAGATTTTGATTTAGATATAGCAGTAAAGAAGAATAGACCAGCTAAGGCAACCGGATGGTTAGGAGAGATGAGAACTTTTGTTATAAGGTATACAGCTTCCTATTCATTTGTGACTGCGGTAGAAAAGGATGCGTCTGAACTAATACCTAATAAGATAAAAATAATTGACTTCTTGACAGGCTTGTTTAAGATGTTTAATTTAACTGCTGTAGTTAATAATGATAGGGTCATAGAAGTAAAGACATTAGATAACTTTTATGCTTCAGGTCAAACTGTAAATTTGACGGAGTATACGGACATAACAGAGTCGACTATAGAATCAATTATTCCTTTCTCTAGTATAGAGTTCAAATATGATGGGCTAGAGACGATCTTTGCTTCCCAACACGAAGAAATTGCAGGAAAACCCTGGGGAACTGCAATGTGGCCTAATAGAACTGCGGATTCAAATAGTGATGATTTTTTAGAGGTAGGAGAAAGTTACGAGATTGTTGTTCCTTTTGAACATCATAAATTCAATAGACTTTATGATGAAGACATAGAAAATGTAGCCAACTTAACTAAAATCCAGTGGGGATATTCTGTGAACTCTGACGAGAATAGTATTGTTGGTAAGCCTTTATTATTTTACCCAATCCTTCCTTCTGCCGAGGGGATTACCCAAGAACAAATAAAGGTGGTTATAGCCCCAACAGCGTCTCAAAATATAAGTAGCTATTATATTCCGTCAAACAGCTTAAAGCTGTTGCCGGACACTGATCTTAAAAACATTAATTTCTATGCAGAGACTAACGAATATTCTAGCACTCCGTTCACGGGTACTTTATATGAAGAGTATTATGATGATTACATAACGCAGACTTTCGATCCTGCTAGTCGTGTTTACAAATACAAAGCTAAGATTCCAGATGACATTCTAAGAGAATTAAAACTTAACGATTCTGTTATAATATTTGATTATACGTTTAGAGTAAACAAAATTGTAACTAACTTTTTGACAGGAATGACTCAGCTAGAGCTGATCAACAAGTCTAACTTATTAAGCACTTCAGATAATGAAAACGATTATACAGATAATGTATCTAAAACATATAACACCGTAGATACTACAAAAGTAAGAGTAGATTTAACCACCAGAACAGTATGATAAAGCAAGTTATAGAGGGGTTACAGCTTATGGACTATTATGATGCAAACGAATTAATTCAGTTTGCAAAGGGAAGTCATAAGGCTCCGGAAACATTTAAAGAGATGAGAGAAACAGTTAAACGTAGAAAATATGGCCGACAATAAAATACAGTTTACTTTTGAGATTAATGATAAGGGTAAGGTTAAAGTCGATGGCTTGACCAAATCCTTTGTTAGTTTAGACAATGCTGTAAACAAGGTTAGTGTTGATCTTAAGAGACAACAAGCTGAATTAGGTAAGTCCAATACTGGACTTAATAACACGATTTCTAATGCTGGTTTAGCAGGAGCAACATTAACTGAACTTGGTCGAACCATATCTGATTCCAATTATGGAATCCGAGGTATGGCAAACAACCTTTCTCAACTTTCTACTCTTTTTATAACATTTGTTGGTAAACAAAAAAAGGGAGGGTTAGCTGGAGTTATATCTGCGTTTAAAGGTTTAGGAGCGCAATTAATGGGACCTTTAGGGATTATTCTTGCGTTTCAAACATTGTTGGCTGTGTTCGAAGGTATGGCTCTTAAGAGTGAAGAAGTGGCTCGAAACACGAAGAAAATAGAAAAAGCTTTTAGCTCTGCTAGGAAAATAGCGATAGCGTTTTCTAAGGAAATTCAAAGAATTGCTAGTACCGATAAACTTGTTGGCCGAGGGGGGGAGAGAAAACAAGGAACATTGGATGCGATGAATGCTGTTTTAGAGCAACTAATAGAAACAGCCCCAAAATTTGCTGCGGCTTTTGAGAGATTGGACGATAAAAGTTTACAGCCTCAAGGCGGAGCTTTCAGATTAGTTCTAGACTACCAAAGACTGCTTGAGACACAAGATGAGCTTTCTGATGCTTTAGCAAAAGAAAAGGTTGATTATCAAGAAATTTATGAAATACAGTCTAGGCTTCTTCCTCTTCAAAAGCAATTTAATGTTGAAAAGAAAAAAGCAGCTAAAGTTGATATAGAAACAGTGAAGCCTGAGGATCCTTTAACATTTGGAGAGGTCTTTGGTCTTGATTTTGGGCCATCTCGTCAAGAGGTCCAAGATGCTCTCGACTCATTTATAGAAGACGCTGAGGATGTTATAAACACTCAGGTAGCTAACGAGCAGATGCCCAACTTACTTAAAGTTCTCTTAGGATTAGACCCCAATTCTAGGGAGAAAGAGTTACAGGTTTTAAGAGATACTTTTGATGAGATTTTGCACGAAACAAAAGAATTTAAGATGGCAGAAGCCGCTATAAAAGAGAAGTATGATATTATAGAAAGACAGGAAAAGTTCGATCATTATAGCTATATGATTGGAGGGCTTGCGGACTTTTTAGATAAAGCGGCACAATTAAATGAGCAAAACAAAGGATTGGCTAAACTATCTATTATCGCCTCTGCCGCTGCCGCTAGTATAGGTATATGGGAAAGTTGGTTTGTTAAGGATACAACATTTAGTCCTGCACCTGTTAAATTAGCAGGGGCTATCGCTACTCAAGGAGCTTTGGTCGCTTCAACTGTAGCTGCTTTAAGATCTCTTAACTCAGGCACAGCACCAGGACAAGATTCTGGAGGGGCGGGAGCTGGAGCATCTCAAGCCCCAATATTCAACGTAGTAGGCCAATCTAATGTAAACCAAATAGGAAGAAGCATAGCTGAAGCTAGAAGTCAACCTATACACACTTATGTATTAGCTAACGAAGTCACTACCCAGCAAGAATTGGATAATAAGATAATTCAATCTGCTACTTTAGGATAATAAAACAATAGTCAAAATAAATAGTTATAATAGTATGGAGAAAGTAATAGAACTCATTATAGACGAAGAAAACGAATTTAGTGGGATAGAAGCTATCTCGGTAGTAGAAAACCCAGCTATAGAAGAAGACTTCATTGCGCTCAAAAAAGAGCCAGTTATGCTTGCTGAAGTAGACGGTGAAAAGCGTATACTGATGGGAGCAGCTTTGGTCCCCAATAAGAAAATATTAAGAAGGGGAGAAGAAGGAGACTATTACATTTATTTCTCTGTAGATACTGTAAGAAAAGCTTCAGAGCTTTTCCTTAAGAGAGGCTATCAATCAAATTCTACATTAGAGCATAATGAAAAGCTTGACGGGATGACTGTCGTGGAAAGCTGGCTAGTGGAGGACGAGAAGAAAGATAAGTCTAGGAAATATGAATTTGATGTACCGGTAGGAACCTGGATGGTTTCTATGAAGGTATATAATGATGATGTCTGGAAAAAGGTTAAAGATGGAGAGGTACACGGATTCTCTATTGAAGGTTACTTTGCAGATAACGCTGATGAGGGTCCTCAGGACACTTTACCAGAGTCTTTTTGTGATGAATGCGTTGAGGAACTAAATGCAGAATACGAATTGTTAGAAGCCCTCTCAGAGCTTTCTGAGGAGGTAGATCTAGAATCTTATGGAGGATATCCAAAGTCTGCCGTCAACAACGCTAAAAGAGGTATAGAATTAAATGAGAAAGTTGGAAATCGTTGTGCTACCCAGGTGGGAAAAGTTAGAGGACAACAAATCGCAAAGGGAAGTACTAAATTTACATTACCTACTCTCAAGAGGATCTACAGTTATTTATCTAGAGCAGAAACATATTACGACTCTGGCAACTCAGAAGCTTGCGGAACCATTTCTTATTTACTATGGGGAGGCAAAAGTATGCTAACTTGGGTTACTTCTAAACTCAAAGGACTAAACGCAATAGAAGCTTCTGCAACAATTATAGACGGAAGAGCTGCATACTCTACACAAGAAGAGGCAGAAGAAGCAGCCAAAGATATAGGGTGTGAAGGATATCACACCCACGATTACGAAGGCGATACTTGGTATATGCCTTGCGAGAAACACAATATGGCCGAGGTTGGACCAAAGGGAGGGGTTAGAAAAAGCCCTAAAGCCCCTAAGTCCGATACGCCTAACCCTAGCCCTAAAGGCAAGGGTACGGCTAAAGGCGATGCTTCGGGCAAAACCGGAGCCAAAGTCTCTGCAAAAGACAGAGCAACACTTCAAAACAAAGCAGATGAATTTAATAAGAAATATAAAGAAAAACTGGGTTATGGTGTCACTGTTGGTATGCTTGCCTCTGTTTTTCAGCGTGGCTTGGGAGCTTTTAATACAAGTCACAGTCCTAATGTTAAGTCAGCTTCTCAGTGGGCTTTTGCACGCACTAATGCCTTTTTATACTTAATTAAAAACGGTAGACCAGAGAACGCAAAGTACACAACAGATTACGATTTATTACCAAAGAAACATCCGAAGTCTAGCAAGTAATGAGAAGCAAAAGAGGAAGTTATTCAAGCCCTAGAGGATCAAGAAGAGCGTGTCTATGTAAAGATGGCAGGACATACTCAAGGAAGTGCTGTGATGGCGAATTGATTAACCAAGGGATTGGAAGCATATATGCTCCCTCTTTGGGTTGTCAAAACTTAACCTTAAGTGATTTTAGTGTGGCAACAGATGGTACAGTCACATTACCTACCACAGATGTAGGAACTATAACATCTACAACACCAGCATCTTTTGCTGCTGTTGACACTTCAACTGAAAGGACTTTAACGGTTTCTATATTGGTTCCTGGTGGATACAGCAATGCAGAAAAAACAATAGAATGTACAACCACAGCCACTCAACCAGCTACGCCTACACTTTCTTGTAGCGATATAACTTTATCTGGATTTGCAGTAGCTCAAAACGGAACGGTTACGCTTCCTACTGCGGACATAGGCACGATATCTAGTACAAGCCCAGCTTCATTTGCAATAGTAAATGTGAGTACTGTAAGAACTCTAAACGTAGATATTACGGTTCCTTCTGGGTACTTCAACGCAGGAGCCACACTTAATTGTACCACAACGGCCACGCAGCCGTTGACTCCTACCTTAGCGTGTTCAGACATAACTATAAGTGGATTTGCTGTAGATGAAAACGGAGCAATAACATTGCCTACTCTAGATATAGGAACTATTTCATCAAGTAGTCCGGCATCTTATGCTACCGTGTCTACAGACACAGTTAGGACACTAAACCTAGATATTACTGTACCAGCAGGTTATTTTAATGTGGGAAGTACATTAGCTTGTACGACCACAGCAACTCAACCTCCTTATAATGTTCTTGATTGTAGTGAGATTACCATCTCAGGATTTAGTGTTTATGCAAGTGGTAATTATGTAACACCAACTGTAGATATAGGAACAATAAGTGGCACATCACCTTCTAGCTTTAGTACTGTCACCTCAGAGACCAATAGGACTCTGACGGTGAATATAACAGTACCTTCTGGATATACTAATGCTGGAGCAACTTTGTCTTGTACGGTTGTAGCAACACAACAACCTGCATTTTATTTTAGTCAGATAACTCCAGCGGCTGGAAACTACATTTCTGTAGAACCTATAGCAAACACAAGTTCTAACACCTATGCATTTAGTATATATGGCAATGATCCTGAAACTAGCAGGCTTAATGCTGTAGCGTTGTCTAATCAACTAGGAACAGAAATAAGAGGCCAAACAACTACTCCAGGAAGCACTTTTGCTTTTAGGGACACAAGAGTTTCATTCTATAGTCCTTCTGACAGTCTAATAGTTAAGTTTGAAACAGACAGCGGAATAAACAACACATTCAGTTATGTTACTCCGGATACTTTAGGAACAGTTCCTGCAAGTCCTTATGGAGGTAATGCATCAAGCTGGACAAGCTATAAAATGGTATTCAGCGCAGTTACTAGCGTATCGGGTAGCGCGGTAAATAACCCTGCTCACGAGGAGATAATAAACAATGGTAGTGACCAAGGTTATTACTGGGTCATAGAGGACTTAAGCTAAAAATACAACAAGAGTATTTAAATTTGGTAATATTAATATATTTTAAACTATGAAAGCGACAGAAATTGTAGAAAAACTAAAAGAGGTTCTTCTCGGTTCTCAAGAGATTGAGGATCAAGAAGTGGCCCAAGAGGAGCTTTCCGCTGCTGAAGAGGCGGTAGAGAAAGTAGACGAAACCCCACAAGGGGAGGAAGTTGTATTATCTGAAGGTGATCAACTAGAAGAAGAACAAGCTGTAGAAGCTGAGGAAGAATCTACAGAAGCTTCTTACGTCTCTAAAGAAGAATTTGCTGAACTTAAAGCTATGGTGGAAAGCCTAATGGATGAAGTAAAAGCTAGTTCTGAAAAGTATAACAGCGAGGTTCCTAAAGAGGAATTAGCTGCTGTAGAGGCTGAGGTTGAGCCTATGGTTCACAGCCCAGAAGCAAAGCCAGAAGTAGAAATGAATCTTTTTGCTCAAAGAAGAACTCAGACTACCCTGGATCGAGTATTGAACAATATGAGCAAATTTAATAAATAAACACAAAAATGGCAACAACTACATCAATTACTACTACTTATGCTGGTGAGTTTGCAGGGAAGTATATCTCTGCTGCTTTACTAAGCGGATCTACTCTTTCAAAAGAGTTGATCACGATCAAGCCTAATGTAAAGTACAAAGAAGTAATGAAGAAAGTGGCTACTGACGATATCGTCAAGAATGGCACTTGCGACTTTACTGCTACATCTACTTTGACATTGACTGAAAGAGTTCTTCAACCAGAAGAATTTCAAGTTAACCTACAACTTTGTAAGAAGGATTTTGTGTCCGATTGGGAAGCAATTTCTATGGGATATTCAGCTTATTCTGATCTTCCTGCTAGCTTCTCTGATTTCTTACTTGCACACGTTTCTTCTAAAGTAGCTCAAAGAATCGAAACTAACATCTGGGCTGGTGCTAACGCCACAGAAGGTCAGTTTGACGGATTCCAAACTACTCTAGGTGCTGACGGTGACGTTAATGACGTAACTGCTACAACTGTTACTTCTTCTAATGTAATCGCTCAAATCGGAGCTGTAGTGGATGCTATTCCTTCTACTGTTTACGGTGCTGAAGACTTAACTATCTATGCTGCTCCTAATGTATACAGAGCCTATGTAAGAGCTTTGGGTGGATTTGCTAGCAACGTAGGTGCTGCTGGTACAGATTCTAAAGGAACTCAGTGGTTCAACGGAGGTGCTTTAACTTTTGATGGCATCAACATAGAGCTTGCAAGCGGAATGGGTAGCGACAAAATGGTAGCTGCCGAGAAGTCAAACTTGTTCTTTGGAACTGGTTTATTGTCTGACACTAACGAAGTAAAAGTCATTGATATGGCTGACATCGATGGAAGTCAGAATGTGAGAGTCGTTGTCAGATTTACTGCTGGAATCCAGCACGCCATTGGCGGAGACATCGTATTGTACGCATAAGAACAATTGTTTAATATAAGAGGGTAGGTGAGCCTTGAGCCTGCCTACCCTTTTTTAATACTATAAAAATATGGCTTGTGATTTAACCGGGGGAAGGAAAAAACCGTGTAAAGATGCTGTAGGTGGCGTAGTAAAAGTACATTTTGTT
>Ga0181402_1000697_pt1 | contig 12352 bp, 21 predicted proteins | sample 25SPOviralmetaG_FD_130131 | JGI IMG/M metagenome (GOLD analysis project Ga0181402, IMG submission 130131) | Marine viral communities from the oligotrophic San Pedro Time Series (SPOT) site, San Pedro Channel, CA, USA - 25 SPOT_SRF_2011-08-17 | ecosystem: Environmental > Aquatic > Marine > Strait...
CACCATCCTTCTTGTGCATTACTTTAGGACGTTGCTGTACCTTAGTTAGAACACGCTTAGGCATAGCATCAGCTAACTGCTCTATCTTATCAGCCTTCATAGCTTCCCATTCCGCTAGATGCCCCTTAGCTTTGGTTACATCTAATTTCCACTGTAGGGCCTCTTGTTCTGCTGCACATTGTAGCTTGAACGTAAGGTAATCAGTGAAACGCCACTTCTCATCCTCATCAGGATACAGCTTCTTAAGTTTGATGTCTAAGTCACGCCATAGTCTAGCATTGATCTTAACGTCCTCATTACACCTGTGAGCATATTCTTCTGGTGTTAAGCCTACCCAATCCTCTACTTTAGGCTTAGGTACACCATACTCCTCACCATAGGATGCTAAGTTGTGGTCACCTAAGCTGCGACTATGGTTTAGATACCAAGACAGAGCTAACGTATCCACTAGCTTTGCACTTATCTTAACGCCTAGCACCTTTTCCACTGCGGGGATGTCAAACCTTACAATGTTGTGTCCTATCAGGATTGGTGCTTCCTCAAGAAAGATACGCATAGCTACATAGTCATGTGTGTGTTGCACGTTCCCTTGGTCATCCATCCAAGAGATAACATGGATCTTAGTGCTATCTAGTCCATCTGTTTCTATATCAAATACTGGCAATTATATAACCTCTCGTAGTGTAAATGTTTCTGAGTTAAACCGCATCATACCAGCCCTACCTTCTTCTGAGCATGGACGGTTCTTCTGTACTGTTATGTGCGTTGTATTACGTTCCTGTAAGTCTTCTGCCTCTTTGTCACGGGAGAGGTCTAGGATTACTGATGCACGTTGTCCAATCATCTTACAGTACTTAGGGTCACCATTGTCGTTAGTGTGAGCAATAGTAACTATACCTACGTTTAGCTCCGCTGATAATTTAGACAACCTGACCGATAAGTCAGCTAACATCTGTTCCTTACTCTCTTCTGACTGACCAGATACTACATCTTGAATAGGCTCAAAGAATACAAACTTACAGCCACAGGCTTGACTAAAGTATCTAATCTGGTCGCATAGCTCATCAGAACCTTGACCATCACTTAGATAGAACTGGTAGAATAGCTCATCCTTAGTTAGCTCTTTGATAGCACGTATAACATCATCCTCTGCTTGCTTCTCCTCTATGAGATCCCTGCGAGTCAAGTTATCTTTTAACTGGTACGACACAAGACCAAGTAAAGACCTTAGCTTAGTCTCTTCCAAGTGCCATGCAGCAAAGGGTATGTTATGTTGTAACATATTGTACTCTAGGTAACGCATGATCTCAGTCTTACCAATACCTGTAGGAGCTTTGATAACTGTGAAGTGACCTTGCATAAGACCTAAGATTTTATCGTCTAAAGCTATGATACCAGTTGGCACATACTGATGCTCAGGTGTGTCAGTATACAAGCTAATGAAGTCATCAGTACTGTTAAGAACATTCTCAGGTGTATACTTCTTAGCATTCCACCAAGCACTCTTAAACTCCGCTGCTGCATTATTGGTCAGGAACTCGTTAGCATCCTTGAACTTGTCATGTGGTACACGGTAGACCTTATTAGGGAACAGTTTAGCCATACGATCAGCTACAGCATTACCAGCTTCGTCGTTATCTACAGACAGGACAATCTTCTCAAAGCTATTGAGCCACTCTGTACACTTCTCCCAGAGCTTCTTAGATGGTGTAGCAGAGGGTAAAGATACTACAGGGTTGGTGTACTGGCTCTTAAGCATTTGGGCTACTGAGAGGGCGTCTAATTCACCCTCAGTAACTGTTACCATCTTAGAGCTACCAGCAGTAAACAGGTTCATACCGAACAGTTCATCACCCTTAAAGCCATCTTTAGTGTAGAATACCTTCTCGTCTAGTTTGCGTACTTTAATTCCCCCGCTGGGGTATATATATTCCTGACGATCAGAGTAAGTCTGTACGCCAAAGTCTTCCATAGTCTTAGCTGTTATACCTCGCATACCTACATAATTTCCACTGGCGGGGTCTTCTATGCGTTTGGGCGTGTAATCTATAACTGTACTCATACTATTATTATCTCTTTCCACTACTGGGTATTTGTCTTTAGCCCAATCAAACATCTGGCTCTTCGATGGGTAACCTCTTTCACATGCATGGCATCTTCCGTACCCATTGCTATTGTAGCTAAAGGCATCGGAAGAGCCACACGACACATATGGACAAGGCTGGTGCGCTGTCTCAGTCATGCGGCTCTCTCCTTATTTATTTACTACCGAACAATTTTTCGTTGGCATAATCTTGTAAATTATCCATACGATAAACTTGACCACGGCCACGGTTTCTACAACCTGCGATATGTTCCATAAAGTAGCTTGGGTCATTGTCTAGCATCCAATCCACTGTACGTTGCTTACCATCAGGCGCATAGTAATATTCCCAAATACCAAAGTCTTCATTCTTCAAGCTATTCTCTACTCTAGCTCTACTATGAATATTACTTTTCTTTTTAGTTTCAGCGACATCTAATAATTCTGCCGCAGAGGTTGGGTTGCGCTCCATTAGGTAACCAGATGCATTGTCGAGTTTCTCAATCGCTTCACTATTTATACCGTCAATACATGTAAGGGCATAGTTGAAAAGGTCGATGTTTGATCCGTTGTTAATATTATCCATAATCATATCCTCAGTTCATTTTAGAAGTGTCAGGTTTCACTAAAAGTAAATCTCCTATTTCAGACAGATGGTTACCTATAGCGTTATACAGGGCTATTAAACCCGCTGCGTTATAAGGTTGAGAGTGCTTCCCATCCCCATTCTCAAGTATGTGCATAATAGACCTAGCCATACCTTTTTCACCTTCTTGCAGGTGCAGATCTCTAGCTGTAGATACTAAAGCCCCTGCCGCTACATTACTATTCCAATTGCTGCCACCTTTCTTCATAAGATCATCTAGGTCAACAGTCTTGGGTTTAGGTGCATTCGTCTTCTCAGGTAAACCTTGGCGTTTTCTCCTTTCATTATCTGCTGCGTTTAGTGTCATGTTACCCTTGCTAACTTCCTCTGCTAAGTCAGGTGCATCACGTTTTATTGCCTTTGCTGTATCGACAGACCTATCAGATACATTAAGCTGGTCTGCCGCTTGTTTGATGGATTTGGCATCACGCAAATTTGCGCTTTGGCTCTTTCCGTACTGATTCCCACGATCACCACCAACAGTCATATTAGCCAAAGCAGCCGCAGTCATAGCCCGTTGACCAGTGGTCAGATGCCTACGCATAAGGTTAGCTGCTACAACACGATCACGGACGACATTAAAAGGCATATCATCTGGTAGGTATTCATAAGTAGGCTTAACGTCAGCCTTCAAACAAGCCTTGTGTCTATGACGCCCATCTACAATCCACCCTTGCCACATCAAGATTGGTTCAAATAAACCATACTGCTTAATACTGACGACAATACCATCAAACTCTTGTGTGTCTTCAAAAGATGTAAACACTGTGGACAACTCATGGTACTTAGGTTCAGTGTCAAACTTAGGTTGATTCCCACTTAAGTCTAAACCTAACATATTTTCTTCATCATCTTCTACTAACATATTAAACTCCTATTGTTGATACTTATGTCTTAACTTAAGTTACACTTTCAGTAAAGGGACAATTACTAATAGGGATACAAACTTAAGTAAGTCAACATCACAAATTGTTACAGACCTTTTCAATACTTCTTGTTATCTGTTGATCTATAGCTTGTTTAGTGCTTCCAACTATATCAGCTACCTCATCTAGTGTCATATCTTGCCAGAATCTCATCTTAAATAGTCTAAGCTCCCTTTCACTTAACACCTTCTCACAGATTGAAACTACATAATTCTCGTAATCTGCCTTCTCGTATTCTTCTGCGTGGTCAGGTATAGATGACGAAAATTCTTCGTAAGATACAGCCTCAGATGACAGAATGTTCCTTAACCAGTTAGCCCCATCTTCTGACATATTACCCGTGTCTTCGTCGTTAATATCGTGTGATAAACGCCTAGCTACGTTATGTTTAGGTATACTAACAGGTTGTAGGCTCAAGTTAATGTAGTCATGCATGGCTCTATTAGCCTCACGGTACAGTTTCGCTGGGTGTACCTCTGGATCTTCAGACCTTAACTCTAGGCAGACTATAGATCCCTCAGATACTAAGTCATCAAAATCATTAGGTCTGTTGTATTTATGTGCTAACTTACGACACATATTTATCAGATCTTCATTACTTATCATAAAGGCCTCCTCTTAGGCTTGATAGAGGCTGATATAACCTCAGTCTTTAGGCATTGACCTATGGCATCCCTATCTATGGCATACACAGGCTCGTAATAGGCTGGTAGAGCGTCTCCACAGGCCCTAGCACTAGGGAAGATGACCTTAGCTTGTAGGTAGTCACCATTTAGCGTGTAGCTCAACACAAGGACAGTATAGAACAACATTACAGATACTCCACTACTCTACCTGTATTCCACTTCTTAGCCTCTTTCTCAGCTTCCTCACGGTCAGTAAATACCCGTACCTCAGTATCATACGTCCAAGGATTCTCCTTCCTTACGAAAGTGTATTCTCCCTTCTCAACCTCTATTTCCACTACATACCTACCCATCACTTTTCTCCTTCTCTAATCCAGCCTTTACTAATGTTACAAAGCCTACATCAAAGATAGCCATGAATGTCTCAGGGTCACACTCTACTTGTAGTGTAGCACTGCCATCCTCGTGTTCTTCTATATCAGTTACTTTGATTATGTCACTCTTCATGGTTTACTCCTATACAAGGCAGTAAGATAGATAGTTTACAGTACTTAGGATATTCGTCATAAGTCATAGCTATTAACACGGGTGGTAAAGCTATCAGTAAAGCTACAATAGCTGATGCCTTGATTGCACCGTTAATGTTACCTCTCATCAATCATTCTCCCTTAACGCTTTCCACGACACAGGAAATAGGTCAATCATAATACGGTCAATTTCCCACGCTACCTCTGCTGTCTCAGCTTGTGTGTCAGGCTTACAGCGTAGGTTACAGGCTCTGGCAAATGCATCCAAGCTACCTGACCAGTACCACTCAGTCATCATGCTCTGTGGCAGTACCATACGTGCTTGCTCAGGACAAATACCTAGATCTAGTAGGTACTCATAGTCTTTCTTAGCTGACTCTGCCATATCTCTAGCTATATCAGAAGACACTGTTACTTTACCAGAGCTACCTTGCTTCTTATCTTTACTACGTCCACGCCATACATCAGGCACATAGAACTCTGGCTCATTATCTATATATCTTCTCGATACTTCGTTCCAACGCAAAAATGAGTGCTTAACAAGTTGTCTAGCTACAAAGACTGGTGCCTTGATGTGGAAGCTCACAAAGCAATGCCCGAAAGGTGATATGTGTTTATGCTTGGCTAAGTACTTGATAAGTTTCTTATCTTTAAGCTTCATATGCTGCTTGAAACTATAGGCATCTGATTCCTCATAGTCCCACTCACTCTCCTTACCAAAGCTTACACGGGCTGCATTAACTACAGTCAAGTCATTACCCATGCTGCCTTTGTATGTTACTTCAATACTCATTAGTACGGTACCTCTCCATTTCCATCACGGAGGTCATTATACCAACCCTTAGATAAGTGTAAAGCCCTCGTTTCACTGCGTAGCTGTGCTACTATAAAATCTTCCTCTACTTCTACTTCATCCTCAGTAGGTATCATAATACCTAACATGCGTAATTCCCTCTCTAGGTCTTGGTTCATAGCTCTGCTCCCATGCAAAAGATGTGTCTACCGCCTACCTTCATAGCTAGTACCTTGTCAAGGTTAAAACACTTGTAACCTTCGCTAGTCTTAAGGGTCACATAGCCATTACTACGCAGGGCTTCCGCAGCTATACGTCCACGCTCATTTCCCTTGAGGCCCTTCTGTACATTCATACGGCCATTGTACACACGCTCCTCATCAGTCTTAGTCAGGAACTTGACTGTGATGAATCCGTTAAGGTTATCAGCAATTACATTACTTACCATTGTCTTATCTAGCGCCATTGTGTCTCTCCTTATGTATATGATTCGGCTCTATAGTTACAGTCACATCTTCTAATAACTCAGTCAACCCTCTTTTGTAATTCTCTGCTGACCTCATAGTACCAACCAGTTTCCAGCAACATAAATTCCCATCGGGGGTATATACACTACAGCGTAGCATTGTCATCTGTTTCACTGCGTAGCGGTGCTACTATCTCATCTATTGATAGTGGTATACTGTCGTATTCTTTCCTGTACTCCACCTTATAGTCTTCTCTTCCGAATGGGTTGCGACACTCATAGATAAAGTCTATTGCGTCTGACTCCATAAGAAACAAAGCTATGACATCGTTTAATTCAGTATTGATTACACAAAACATATTATTCGTCCTCTTCATTACTATTGAGATATTCCCATTCCTCTTGACCCTCTTGGCATACAGCACAGATCGTATCATTGTCACCATGCATTTCCTCGAAGGTCTTGTAGAACTCACAACACTCACAAAAGTATTCTTTATTCATTCTAAATAACATTATTACACCTTTCCTAAGTATTCTAGGTTAAACCATTTACCGTTATCTTCTAACCATGTAAACCCACCTTCTGGGCTATCCCATGCTATATAATCACTATGACGGTTAAATGTGTTAGGTGCAAATACTTTATGAGCTACACCTAATTTATTCATCATAGCATTAGCTTTATCACAGATGTCTTGTGCAGTATTTTCATCGGTGGGGTCTTGTAATTCAATCCATATTTTCATTATGATTCTCCTACAGCTTTCTGTCTAACTGATTCATACTCTACATCGTCCAGCAAGTTAGTCAAATGCTTTTTAGCTTCTTTGATGTCATCCTTCAAACGATCAATGTCATTCTTAGCATCTTCCAGATACTCAAAGAGGCTGTTGATCTTATCCTGTTTAGTCCACGACATATCACCTTCGCAGGTATGGTTCACGTTTATCCCACGTTCAGCATCCTTGCGGTAGTCTTCCGCACGACAAACAGCAGTTTGTAAATCACTTTCGATCTCTCTGATCTGCTTAATAATATTTTCCATCGGTACTCTCCTCTACTAGAATTTAGAATCACCCTACTAATTTCCACTGCGGGGGTCAAGCTCTTAATTTCCACTGGTGGGGGGTCATTTTCCATCGGAGGGGGTGTTCCTGATTCGTTCCAGTGTTCCTGATTCGTTCTCGATTCACGATTCGTTCCTGATTCGTTCCAAACTACCGATTCGGATAGATCCAAAAATGCTGTCAATGGCACAAAAGGATAGTTGACAAGGAATTTCGGATAGTGTGGCTTAAATACTATGATTCGCAACAAAGATTCACTTGACACAAGATTCTGCTTTACGAATCGGACTCCAGTATATAACGCAAGCGAATCACGTAAACCTGAGTCTTTTGATATGGTATTTTGAGCTGTCATGATTCGTTTTTGGCATATCGTGCAATCTATACGTCAATTGTTATTTTTGCATACCTGCCATGCGTTTTATGCAATAGTTTAATCATTAAACTAATGAGTCGGATTCCGCTAACAAACGGTTGTCGGGATAATAACCGAGCCTCACCTATTATAATAAAGTGATTCGCCATCTGAGTCAACCCATAAAATCTACAATATACTTTTTTGTTCAATCCTATACTTTCGGATAGGTTTTTATTCTTTGGGATATTTAGGCTATACAATGGGCCGATTTTTGGGATAAAGCGTTTTTTGTGAGTTACCCTACCTTAAACCGTTACCCCTACTCAGTGAGCGTTTTTGAGCCTCTCAGAGCCTATTGCGCTGCTTGTCCCGTCTGCTATACTGATTCCAGTCTTTAACCTTTACCGATTCGGGAGTCTTAAAATGTTACATGAGAAACAAGCAAAATCAGTGATCCGTAAAATGATCCGCAAGGCCAAGCAAGACTGGACCACTGGCCTTTATGTTTATCTGTCTTATGATGATGAGGTACAGAACCTAGATCATAATGGGCAAGTATCTTTCAAGGAAAAGGATATTATTGACGCTGTCATGTGTGCAGATGAAACGGTTTTACGTTTTGTAAGAATGACAGACGGCCATCATATGGGTTCAGTCTTGTTTGTCTTCGATTATGACCGTTTACCAGAAGAAATAATATCCGACTACACAGACAACGACTATACGAATCGTCTAGTCAAACATGCGGAGTCTTAATATGTTTAACTTTCTTGCTTTTCTTGCTTGGCTGTTGGTTTTCCTATCAATGGTTTTAGCTATATTCTTTGCGCCTTTTGTATTCTCTACACTCTTTGGCGTTTTGGTGTTTTCTCTTTTCTTATCTATATCGGTGGCCGTTGCTATCGTTATTAATACGGATTTTTAATCGTGGATTATCAATTGAGAATTAGGGACGTTCTAGGCTGGTTCTTTGCAATGATGCTATTACTTGCGGCAATGTATTGCTTGCCATATCTCACACTTTTAGAGCCGTTTCACGATGATTGCGGAGTCGGTATCATGACTCAAAATAGTGGCGGTTTTTATATTAACTTAGTTTGCAAGGGGTAAACAAAATGACAAAACGCACAAATACAATAAACCTATTAAACGACATAAAGCCTAGACTCTATAATGGCTTTAAATCCAAAGCGGAATGTTTGCGAGTAATCCGCAAGGCTGGTTTTAATTTTACTTCGGCTCTAGGCGCTGTTGAGTCTAATCCTAAGATTGCAAAGAACAGCAAGCTTGGAGTCTTAAGTCGGGGTCATAATTTTGCACCAGCAAAAACAGCCGGTCATTACTTCAAGCAATCTAGAAAAGGCTTGCGCAAGGTTTTAATTAATACATGTTCAGAAGCTAGTCTAGGATGCGCAGAAGCTTGCTTACATACTGCTGGAAACCCTATCTATCTACCCAATAAGGTAAAAGCCCGCATTGCTAGGACTCAAGCCTTTTACAATGTAAGGAAAGCCTATCTAGCTCTAATATGTTTTGAGATTGAGTCCCACTATCGCAAGGCTGTTAGCCTTAATATGATATGCGGAATCCGACTTAATACGACTTCAGACACGCCTTTTGAATCCGTATATCTTGACGATGGTAAAACCATCTTTGAAACATTCCCGCAAGTCGATTTTATGGACTATACAAAACGCTTCAAGGCTATGCTTAGGTTTTGTGATGGTAACATGCCTAGCAATTATCATTTAACGTTTAGCAAGTCGGAATCCAATTGGCAGCAATGCTTGGAAGTCTTAAAGGCTGGTGGCAATGTTGCGGCCGTATTTGATAAGCTACCCGAGTCCTATGCTGGCTATACTGTCATTAATGGGGATGAATCCGACTGGCGCCCTATGGATCAACAAAACGTTATAGTAGGACTCAAGGCTAAAGGCTTGGCACGTAATGACGACTCCGGCTTCACAATTCGCATAGCAGCAACACAAGAAAAGGAATTAATCTAATGACACTGATAGCAAACTATCCAAGCAAGAAAGCATGCAAAGAAAGCATAGGCGAGCCGCTCAAGTATATCGAAACAAGCTTATTCGGTGCTGAGTATACGCCCAACGGAACTCTGACAGTAGCCAACCGCCCACATATAACTAAGCAAGGTCGACAATGGTTTGGCCGTGTAACAATGCGCAATGGCTTAATTGATAAAGTTACTTAAGACTCTTTAAACTAACGACTCCCCAACTGGACTCTGGCTTAGGCTGGAGTCTTTTTTGTTTTGTGGCAATGCTTTATATCTTGACCAGTTAGTCAGGTTCTAATGTTATGTTGACAGTGTAAACATTTAAAGAGAGTCTATAGGGTGCTGCCGATTCGCTCGCCAAGCGCTAGTTTTTTCTTTTTGTCAAGCCTAGATCACGTTTTGTTTCAGTCTTGTAACATTTGATCACATTTTTACACTAGGGGGTTGACATTCGTTGGGACCCTCTGTATTATACGCAGGTGATTCGGTTGGGGTCTGTTTCCACCCACATCTATAACATAAGAAAATACCTTTGGGGTGTGTTACAACCATAGGTAGACATGCGCTACCTTCTAGAGTCAACTACACAAAAAAAGAATCGTTAGTAATCAACAACATATAAAATAGTTTAAATACTTGTGTTGACTTATTGTAAAAAGTATCCCTATAGTATAGTAGGAGCTATACTTAAGTATATACTTAAGATTCTCACTCTTTCAGTTTATATATACTTAATAGAATAAGAGACTTAAGTATAAACTTAAGTATAGGTAGTACCACATGAGTGTCCACGATAAGATCCCCTATAGTGAAGTGATAGCCAAGAAGGTTAGAGAAGGTATTCGTAGTGGAGTATCTGTTAAAGATATTTTGTCGTCTATCCAGAAGTATCAGAATGCCCCCTCAAGTACAGCTACCTTCTATAAACTATATGGTGAGGACATAGCTGAAGAGAAGGCTTCTATTGTAGGTGCTGTAGGTTCTGTCGTTGTACAGCAAGCATTAGAGGGTGACTTCAAGTCTCAGGAACTGTTTCTTCGTAGTAAGGGTGGTTGGTCGCCTACATCTACAGTTAATGAGGTGGATCAAGTTGAAGACCCCGATGTAGATGAGTCAGCTATTGACTCCCTGATGAACCTATTAGGTAAGACCCGTACCGATGATAACAGAGAAGCGTAGCTTCGACACTCTTCGAGTTACAGCCCAGACTCTTAGAGACTTACCAGATTCTGATGTAGCTGCACTATTAGAAGAACTAGGCCCCAAGAAGACTGAAGAGTTACAACACAACTGGGAATTTTGGGCTAGACCTGAACAGTTAGAGCCAGAGGGTATATGGAATGTTTGGGTTGCACTTGCTGGTCGTGGCTGGGGTAAGACCCGTGCAGGTTCAGAGTGGGTCAGACACAGGATCAAGAAGGGCGATAAGATCGTTCATTGTGTTGCACCTACTAAAGGTGATGTTCGCAGGGTTATGGTTGAGGGTGACTCAGGTCTACTCAATGTCTGTTGGAAGGGTGATAAGACATATAGGGGAAAGCATATTGGATTTCCTACTTGGTCGCCTACCAACAATACTCTGACATGGGAGAATGGCTCTAAGGCTGTATTCTTCTCCGCTGAAGACCCAGAGAGATTACGTGGGCCACAAGCCTACTCAGCATGGACGGATGAACTCTGTGCATGGAGGAATGCCCAAGAAACTTGGGATATGCTACAGTTTGGTTTACGTTTAGGTAAGCGTCCTCAAGTATTCGTAACGACGACACCTAAGACAACCAAACTGATACGCACAATACTAGACGATGATAAGACTACCATTAGCAAAGGGAGTACCTATGATAATGCAGCCAATCTAGCAGATACCTTCTTAGATGCAGTAAAGAAGACTTATGAGGGAACAAGGTTAGGTAGACAAGAATTATATGCAGAAATACTTGATGAAGCATCTGGCGCATTATGGAATAGGCAACAACTTGCGAAGTGTGAGATAGACAAGGATGACGTACCATCTCTTAATAGGGTGGTTATTTCTATTGATCCGGCTATTACGTCAAATGCAGAAAGTGACATGACTGGTATTGTAGTTGCTGGTGTAGATGTCAACGGAATAGCTTACGTCTTAGAAGATCACACAGGTAGATATACTCCTCAACAGTGGGCATCCAAAGCTGTAGAACTCTACAGAGAACACATGGCTGATAGGATTGTAGCTGAAAGAAACCAAGGTGGCGATATGGTTCGTCACACATTACACACAGAAGATGAAACTGTCCCAGTAAAGCTCGTACATGCATCCAGAGGGAAGATGGCAAGGGCTGAACCAGTATCCGCATTATATGAACAGGATAAGGTTAGACACGTAAGAGGGCTTAATGATTTAGAAGATCAGATGGTACAGTGGGAACCTCTAGGGTCCATAGGCTCACCAGACCGTCTTGATGCTTTAGTTTGGGCTATAACGGACCTCTCATTGAATGGCTACGCAAAACCTACGCTGAAACTAGCGTACAGTAGCGCCAAAGGATTACGGTAATGGTTAAGAAGCTCTCAGAGACAGAGGCCAAGAAGGTATTAGGTGTAGCGGGTGATAACACCTACAATGGTCAGATACGGGCTGATGAGTTTCTACCTGAGTTGCGTGGCAAGAAGGCTATACGCAAGTACCGTGAGATGAGAGATAACGACAGTACTATCGGTGCTGTCATGTATGCTACTGAACAAGTCCTTCGTGATGTTGATTTAAAGGTGATGCCAGCCAATGATAGTGCAGAAGCTAAAGAAGAAGCTGAGTTCGTTAAGTCTGTACTTGATGATATGGACCATACCCTTGATGA
>Ga0181402_1000701_pt1 | contig 12342 bp, 16 predicted proteins | sample 25SPOviralmetaG_FD_130131 | JGI IMG/M metagenome (GOLD analysis project Ga0181402, IMG submission 130131) | Marine viral communities from the oligotrophic San Pedro Time Series (SPOT) site, San Pedro Channel, CA, USA - 25 SPOT_SRF_2011-08-17 | ecosystem: Environmental > Aquatic > Marine > Strait...
AATGTTAGGTGAACCATTAAGATTTGATTACAATAGTGGTTTAGGATTTACAATTGGTGGTAATAACGTATTAAAACAAAAAAAATGAGATACACATATAAAAATATACAAGAGTTTATGAATTATAAAACTTGGAGTAATAAAAAAAAGATAGATACACTTTTAGAAATAGATTGCAGTTTGTATGCACATCTTGGTACAGATTCAACTAAAGCAGAGAAAGAAGAAGTTAAAAGAAGAAGCATAGATATATATAGAACAATAAAAACATTAGATAAAAAAATGGGTGATTTATTTTTATACTCAGAAGATTTAAAACAATGACTATTACTAACGAAGATAATATGGAGCTAATGGCAAGGTATGAAGATAATTACTTTGATTTGGCTATTGTAGACCCTCCTTATGGTATTGATATAAATTCAAGTGGTACACATTTTAAAGAAAAGTACGATGTAAAAGAATGGGATAAAAACACACCTAATAATAAATACTTTTATGAATTAATGAGAGTAAGTAAAGAGCAAATTATTTGGGGTGGGAACTACTTTTTAGATAGATTAGGGAATTGCAAATGTTTTATAATTTGGGATAAAAAAATTGCTGAAGGTATGAGCTTTGCAATGTGTGAAATGGCTTGGACTTCTTTTAAAAATGGAGCAAAGATTTACAAAACAAGTGCAATGCAGCACAACAGAATACACCCAACACAAAAACCTGTTAAACTTTACGAATGGCTATTAATGAATTATGCTAAAGAAGAAGATAAAATATTAGATACTCATTTAGGTTCAGGTTCAATAGCTATTGCTTGCCATAACTTAGGATTTGATTTAACAGCTTGTGAATTAGATACAGATTACTATAATACAGCAATAAAAAGAATACAACAACACAAACAACAAATAAGAATGTTTTAAGATGACAGATTTAGATTATACAATAACAAAGAACAAATTAGAAATATTACTTTTAAAGGCACAAGAAGGTTTAAAGGTAGGTAAAGTAACACAAAGCAAATTGGATGCTGTAGAAACGTTGCAAAGTAGCTTAAAATGTATGTTAGATCTTAGATTAATAGTTGATGAAATGAAAAACAAACAAACATTATTAACAATGCAAAATATAAAAGCATACAAAGAAACTGCAGAACTTAAGAAAAAATTTAATACTTTTAAAAAATAAATTATAAATTATGTATATAACAATATTATTAACAGCAACACATTTAACTTGTTTTGTAATAGGTATAATAGTAACACACATCATTGAAAAAAGATTTAAATAAAAAGAAACGAACGCTTAATGAGTACAGACAAACAAAGGACTCGTACTATATTAGCCCTGATAGCCCTGTTGAGTATAACATTGCTTTATTGTGTAGGATATATCCTAATGATGCCGAGTTAGGTGCTAAAATTAGAAAACACTTTGAAAAGATATGAGCATCAATGCTAATCAAAAGGGCAAAAGGTTTGAGCTCAAAATAGCAAAAGACCTTTCTAAGAAGTTTAACAGCAATATACGCAGAACACCTAACAGTGGAGGACTCTCTATCAAAGGAGACATTATGGCTACACAAGGAATATTATCAGAGTATAATTGGGAGTGTAAGAATCAAGAAAAATTAAATATTTGGAGAGCACTGGAACAAAGTAAGAACGACACCATTGGAAGTTTAAAAACTCCTGTAGTTGTATTTACTAAAAACTTTGAAGATGATTACATTGCTTTGCAATATGATGATTTTGTTAATATACTTCTTGAATTAGATGAGTACAGAAATAGATAATATACTACACATTCTAATAAGAGATGAGAAAACTTGGCTTAATATGGCCGAAGAAATAAGTAGCAGTAGCAAGGTACCAGCAAAAGATTTATTACACGACTTTTATATTGCTTTACATAGCAAAATAGATAGTGGTAAAGTAAAAATTAATGATATTCTGTATAACGATTCTTTAAATAAAGCGTTTATATATAAGATGATGCACAATATTTTTATTGATAACATAAGAAACGATAAAGATATTCTAATTGATAAAGAACTAAAAAACATTATAGAAGCAGATAATGAACCTTACTTTGATATAGAAAAAGTAGTTGATGAAATAGTAAATGAGTTTTACTGGTTCGATAGAAAGTTATTTAACTTATACAGAAAGAAATTCCACAGTACTAGAAAACTATCCGCAGCAACTAATATATCACACGTAGTTGTATGGAGAACTATAAACAATTGCATTAAAGAAATAAAAAAAAAGATTAATGAAAAGTAAAGGTTTAGGCGACACAGTAGAAAAGATTACAAAAGCCACAGGTATAAAGAAAGCTACTGATTGGATATTTGATAAGTTAGGAAAAGATTGCGGATGTGATGCAAGAAAAGAAAAACTAAATAAATTATTTCCATACAAAGTAGAATGCCTCAACGAAGAAGAATATATGTACTTAAAAGGTTTCTTCTCAATAAATAAAAACATAGTAAACAACATAGAACAAAAACAACTATTAACAATACACAATAGAGTATTTAACACCAACAAACAAAGCTCAAGTTGTGGTAGTTGTGTGAAAGGTTTAGTTGATACTATGAAAAGATTATATAATGAATATGAATATGAACGAGAAAGCAAAAGCAATTGAAAGAAAGCTATTAATATTTTTAAACAAATACAGCACAAATACAACAACAAATGTCAAAAGAAGATATAGTAAAACATCAATGGACAAAAGGCCAATCAGGTAATCCCAAAGGTAAACCAAAAGGTGCTAAAAACAGAAGCACAATAATCAAAGAGATACTTAGCTTAATGGTTAAGAAAGTTGATGCAGATGGTAAACCAGTATGGCAAAGTAAAGAGTATTTAATGGTTGAGGCATTAGTTAATAAAGCTATTGATAAAGGTGATGTAAATGCTTTTAATGCTATATACAATAATTTGTATGGTAACTTAAAAGATACTGTTGATGTTAACACAACGGAAGAAGTTAACTTTGATTTTAGAGAAGTAATTGGAAGAATTAAATCTCAATAAAAAATATTTAGTATTTAAAGAATCATTTGCAAGATACTTTATTGTAACTGGTGGTAGAGGTTCAGGGAAATCATTTGCTGTTAACTCTGTACTATTACTACTAACCTATCAAGCTAATCACACAATACTATTTACACGTTATACATTAAGAGCCGCTGGCATTTCAATCATACCTGAGTTTATAGAAAAGTTAGAACTACTCGGAGTTATTGATCAATTCAAAATAACAAAGGATGAGATAATAAATACAGGCAATGGTAGCAAGATAATATTTCGTGGTATTAAAACAAGTTCAGGCGATCAAACAGCAAATCTTAAATCTTTACAAGGTATTACTACTTGGGTAATGGATGAAGCAGAAGAACTTAATGATGAAGATATATTTGATAAAATAGATTTATCTGTTCGTAATAAAATACAAGAGAATAGAGTTATATTAATATTAAATCCAACAACTAAAGAACATTTCATTTATAAGCGTTGGTTTGAAGATAGAGGTGTAAGTGCTGGTAGTAACATAACAAAAGAAGATACTACCTATATACACACAACATACTTAGATAATATAGATAACCTTTCAGAAAGTTATATTAAGCAGATTGAAACAATGAAGGTTAGAAGGCCAAACAGATACAAGCATACAATAGAAGGTGCTTGGCTGGATAAAGCTGAAGGTGTTATATTTACTGATTGGAGCATAGGAGAATTTAAACAAGTAGGTAAAGTTGTTTACGGTCAAGATTATGGTTTTAGCAATGATCCAAGCACATTAGTTAAAACGAGCATAGACAAAGAAAATAAAGTTATCTATATACAACTATGCTTCTATCAAACTAAACTAACTACAAGCGAGATATTACAATTAAATAAAAAGTTTGCAGCAGATAATTTAATAGTAGGTGATAGTGCTGAACCAAGATTAATAACAGAACTTAGCAGAGATTGTAATGTAGTGCCAGCAATTAAAGGTCAAGGTTCAATAACATTTGGTATTAGTTTACTACAAGATTATGATTTAGTAATAACTGAAGATAGTACAGAATTAATTAAAGAGTTAAATAACTATTGTTGGTTAGAGAAGAAATCACAAACACCAGTAGATAATTTTAATCACGCTATTGATGCGCTGAGGTATGCAGTTAGCTACCAATTACAGAATCCAAACTTAGGAGAATATCACATTTATTAAATATTATGAAACTATATAAAGGAGATTGCTTAATTGAAAGCGACAAAATAGAAAGTGGTAGTGTTGATTTAATATTGACTGATTTACCTTATGGAACTGTTAAAGATATTAAGAATGTAAATCACGGAATGAGTGGGAAATGTGAATGGGATGAAGTGATTGATACAAACGAAATTTACAAAGTAGCTAACAGAATATTAAGAAAGAATGGTAAAATGGTTTTGTTTGCTCAACAACCTTTTACAAATGAATTGATAAATAAAGCAATACCAAACATTCCTTTTTGTTATTCTATGATTTGGAAGAAAGACCACTTTGCAAACGCCTTAACTGCAAAAAAAGCACCTTTAAACTATTACGAAGATGTTTTAGTTTTTAGTAAAGTTTATGATACAGATTTAAAACACCCTTTAAGAAATTATGCTAAAAGCATAGTTAATTATATAAATTTAAATCAAAGTGAGATACAAAAGAAAATACAAACAGGAAAAATACATTTTTTAGGCGCTGAAAAATCAAGTCAATTTTCTTTATTGCAAAGCGTAGTTTATGATAAATTGATTGATGTGTTTAGTATTGATAAAATGCAGGGGTTTAAAGAATTTTCAGAACTAAAAAAAATAGATAACGAATTTAAAAAGAAGTTTGAAAGTGTTTTTAATTTATGGGAGGGCAATAAGTACAAAAGCAATATCTTAAAATACAAAAAAGATTATGACGGTTATCACCCTACACAAAAGCCTGTGTTACTTCTTGAGGATTTAATAAAAACTTTTAGTAATGAAAATGATTTAGTAGTTGATTTAACAATGGGTAGCGGTTCAACTGGTGTAGCGTGTAAAAACACCAACAGAGATTTTATAGGCATAGAACAAGATGAAAACTATTTTAACATAGCACAACAAAGAATTAAAGCAGCAGAATATAAATTTTTTTAATTATAGCCCTGCTTAAGCCACCCTCAAGCATTTAGATAAGATAAGAAAAGATAAGATATATATAGTAATTTTTATTATATTTGAAATAAGCAAATTATAGCCAATGTTAATTTGCGTTTTGGTTAAAGTAGGTAGTCGGCACAAGAGCGTTACCTACTTTTTTTTATATTTGTATATAACGATTCACTAATTAAAACGTTTATATATAAATGAAGCTAACTATTAACATACCAGAAACTCTTAATGAAGTTACTTTAAAGCAGTATCAAAAGTGGTTAAAGATTGCTGAGGGTAAAGAACTGGATTCGTTTCTACAACAAAAGATGGTAGAAATATTTTGTAATATACCACTTAAACAAGTATTACAAATTAAAGCATCTGATATAAACAACATCTGCGAAGAACTTACAAAACTATTTAATAATGAACCTAAATTTATAGATAGGTTTACTTTAAATAATAAAGAGTTTGGATTTATACCAAAGCTGGATGATATTTCGTTTGGTGAATACGTTGATCTTGATACATACCTTGCAGATTGGGAGCTGATGCACAAAGCAGTAGGTGTTTTATATAGGCCAATAACATACAAGAAGAAACAACAGTATTTAATAGAAGATTATGAAAGTTCTGATAAATACGATATGTCAGAAACAACTTTAGATATTGTATTTGGTTCAATTGTTTTTTTTTACAGTTTAAGAAACGAATTACAGAAAACTATCCTGAGTTATTTAGCAACACAACAGGAGATCGAGCTACCTCAGCATCTGCGGGATTCTCTGCAAAGTGGGGCTGGTATCAATCTATCTACGGACTTACTATGGGGAACATTCTTAAATACAATGAAATTACCAAATCAAAACTACACACCTGTTTAATGCACTTAGCATTTGAAAAAGATAAATATGAATTAGAACAACAGATATTAAAAAGAAGCCAACGATGACAAAGAATGATATATTAGAAGAATTAACAGAACGTAATTTATTAATTGAAAATGAACACATAATTTTAGTTGATGGATTTGAAGAAGCGTTTTTAGGTATTACAGCTAACAATCCAATACAAGCTATTTATGATTATTGGGTTTGTTTAGATTTATTAATACAACGTGATAATATGGATTTTGATGATGCTATTGATTCTCTTAATGAATTTATAGAACAAGATTTAGGTAATCACACACCACGATATATTAAAATAATATGAATAGTTTTTATAACATAATAGATAAAATAAAAGAAGTAATTGCAGCAGAACCATTTAACAATGAAATATCATTTGGTGATATAGCTGATATTGATTTAAAGAAACAAAGCTTGTTTCCGTTAGCACACGTAATGATTAACAATAGTACAATAAACAACAACTATGTAACTTTTAACATTACTATTTTCTTTATGGATATAGTTGATATTAGCAATGAGCAAACAAACGATTTATTTAGAGGTAATGATAATAGGCAAGATATATTAAACACTCAATTAGCATTAGCCACAAGAGTTATGCGAGTTTTACAAAAGAGTGATTTATATAGAGATAAATTTGAAGTAATTGATACTGCAAGCTGTGAACCTTTCACAGAAAGATTTGATAATATGCTTGCTGGCTGGGCTGTTACTTTTAATGCTGGTACTAAAGATGAAATGACTTACTGTTAATGGGAAAGTTTAAAGAAGCATTAGAGAAATACGCTAAGTACGTTATACAACAGTCAAGGAGCAACCTAACTAAAAAGAAAAATAACGCATCTAAACAACTATATAATAGTTTAGAGTATAAAATTAAAGGTGATAAAGTTTCGTTTCTTAGTGAGAAGTATGGAGAGTTTATAGACAAAGGTGTTAAGGGTTCAAAAACAACATATCCAGAAAGCTCTGCAAGTCCATTTAAATATACTACTAAACAACCACCAAGTTCAGTATTTGATAAGTGGAGTATAAGAAAGGGAATAGCACCAAGAGATAGTAAAGGAAGATTTATTAAAAGGCAATCATTAAATTTTTTAATTGCAAGAAGTATTAAAAGCAAAGGTATTAGAGCAACATTATTTTTTACAAAACCATTTGAACGTGGTTTAGATTTATACGGAGATGAAATAGTTGCTGGTTATTTAGAAGATAATTTAAAAACACAATGAGTACAATAATTAGAACAAGAAGCCCATTTTTTATAAGAACGCCACAAGAAGCAGATAGTAATTTAAGTTACTTTCAAATAAATATAACTGTGTTTGGTGGTTTAAGTACATCAACAGAAGTTTGTGATGATTTATATGCTACCTATGCACTACAAAAAAAACCATTAGGAGCTGAAAACTCTGTTACTGTAGATATTAGTGAAATAGTTAATGATCACTTAGAACAAATATTTACTGGTACTTATTCTGCATCTTCAGTAACAAGTTCTATTTGGGTAACTGTAGCAACTTCAGCAAGGCAATCAGATGGCACTGTAATTGGTTCTGTAACATCAAATACTTACTTAGCGCAAGAAGGATATAACAAATTTAAAGAGGGTGTTAACTATACAACGGAACCTATTGCAATGATAACGGGCACATACTTTGAATATCACAAAGGTAGCACACTAACAATACCTATAAACGTTGAAAGAGTAAGTCAAGTTGAATGGATAGGAAGTAATGGTGTTTCAGTTAGAACAGATACATTTACTGATAATGGTAATCAAAATCAAAAGATTCAATTTGCTCAATTAACAGCAACAGATGTTAAAGACATTGCAAGAGTTAAAATTACTTATGATTCATCAAGTTTTACTACAATTTACACAACAAGAATTGAAGAATGTAAATATCCTGTAAATAAAATAACATTTGTAAATAGATGGGGAGCAATGCAAGATTTATTCTTTTTTAAAAAATCTGTAGATAGTTTAGAAAACAGAAGCGAGAATTTTAATAGAAGCATATTTGAAGCAAGAGCAGTACATCTTGATCCACCTGAAGAAGTTGGCCAAGATTGTCAAGAATCTTTAACATTTAATACTTACTCAACTACTGCACACGCCAAGAAAACATTTAATGCAAACGCAACTGAAAGTGTTTTATTAAATAGTGGTTTTGTTAATGAATTAATGAATCCATTTTTTGAAGAGTTAATGGTTAGTGAGAATATTTGGTTAACAGATTCAAGTGCTAACATATATCCAGTTAATTTAAAAGAAAGCTCATTTACTAAAAAAACAAGTTTAAATGATAGGTTAATAAACTACACAATGAGTTTTGAGAAAGCATTTAGTTTAGTAAATAATATTAGATAATGCAGAAGCTAATTCTATACATACAACCACAATTAACAAACACAACTACTACTCAAGATTTTGTTAGAGTTGATTTAATGGAAGAAGAATTAATTTCATTAACTCAAGTTATTCAAGATGTAAGCGATATAGATAAAGTATTTACTGATTATAGTAGAACTTTTAATTTACCAGCAAGTAAAACAAATAACAAGATTTTTAAGCATTGGTATAATCCAGATATACAAGGATTTGATGCAAATGTGTTTTGTGAATCAAGAATTGAATTAAACCACTTGCATTTTAGATTTGGTAAAATACAATTGAATGAAGTTGTAATGAAACACAATGAACCATCAATGTATAAAGTAACATTCTTTGGCAACACAGTATCTTTTAAAGATAAAATTAATGATGATCAACTTTCTGATTTAGTTTGGTTAAATAATTTTAACCACGATGCAGATGCAACTTATGTAAAAGATGCTTTAGAGAATGGGAAAGATTTTACTGTTGATAGTGTAAGTTATACTGATGCTATTATATATCCATTAATAGCACATTCACAGAGTTATATTTATGATAATCAAAATGGTTCTGCTAATTTAAGCAATGGTTTAAATATTAGTACAAATACATCACACCACCAACAAAGAGGTGTATTACCTGAAGATTTAAAACCAGCTATACCAGTAAAGAATATTATTAAAGCAATAGAAGAGCAATACAATATAACTTTCAAAACAAGTGAATTTTTAGATTCTGCTGCTATGACTAATTTATACTTTTGGTTGCATAGAGCAAAAGGCAGAATTACAGGAGATTTATTAACTGAATTAACAAACACAACTTTTAATTGCACATCATCAACTTCAAACTGTAATCATTTTAATGGTGTTCTTTATCCATCTGTTCAATTTAGTAATGGTGATTATATATTTACACAAGCATTTACAAACACTTATGAAGAAGGATTTAAATTTACTGCTACTATTACACCAGCATCAAGTACAATACCTTATTCAATAGAAATTGTAGATAGTTTAACAGATACTATAGTTGCAAGTGCTAATAATTTATTAGGCGCACAAAGCCACTCTATTGGATATGGTAAATTACAAACTAATACATTAGCACTAAATGAATCAAAAAGATTATTTGCAAGAGTAAGAAGTGTTGATCCTTTAACATTTTCAGCTACCGTTTCAATAGAACATTCTTATTTTGATACTACTTTAGGCCGTTATGATTATGGATTAACTGCTAATTATACAAGCTCATCATCAAGTATTGTTACAAGTGCTACAATAATAATTACAGAACAAATACCAGAAATAAAAATTAAAGATTTTTTAAATGGTTTATTCAGAGCATTTAACTTAACTGCTTATGTAGATTTTAATAACCAAATAGTTGTAAGAACTTTAGATAGTTATTATTCTGGTGGTGATACTTTTGATATTACACCATTTGTTAAAACTGATGAACATACAGTTAGTGAAGCACTACCATTTTCAAATGTAGATTTAGAATACTCAGAACCTAAAAGCATACTTGCTCAAACTTTTAGAAGTATGAATAATAGAAGATATGGAGAATTAAACTATATAGGAGATGCAACAAAAAAGAGTGAGTATAAAATTACTTTACCTTTTGAGCATATGTTATTTGAAAGGTTACAAGATAAAACAAGCGGTGCATTAACTACTGCTCAGGTTGGCAGTTTCTTAGATGATAATTTAGAGCCAAGTATAGGACAACCACTTTTATTTTATGCTATATATCAACAGAATCAAGATGATATTAATTTCTTAGAAAGTACAAGGCCTGAAACCTACGCTGCATTATGTCCAACAGGTACAAACTCAACCTTAAATGATTACTGGATACCAAGTGCTTGCAATGAATTAGGTACATCCTCAACACCACCTACATACAACTTGAATTTTGGTAGTGAAATAAATACCTATACACTAACAGATTATGGTGGTAATAATAACAGTTTATTTCAAACTTATTATACTAATTACATCACAAGAGTATTTAATAAGAAAACAAGAATATTCAAGTTCTCTGCTGTATTGCCTTTAAAGGTATTACTCACTCTAACATTAGACGATTTAATTGTAGTTGGTACAAGAGCTTATACAATAAATAAAATGTCTACTAAATTACAAAGTGGAGAAACAAATTTTGAACTACTAAACGAACCAACGTGAAAACAATATTAGAAGCATTAGAATTTTGTAAAGAAAATAATTTATATAGTGAACATATAAATATAGCATTAGGTATTAATAAAGTACCATTAACACTTAAAGAAGGGTTTAACCAATTAAGAATGAAGAAATGAAAGAAGTTACATACCAAGTTAATGTAAATACTAAAAACGCTGTAAAAGGAGTTGATAATTTAAATGAAAGTTTAGAAACAACTAATAAAGAAGTAGGTGGTTTAAAAACATCTGGTAAAGCATTAGAATCACTTAAAAAAGGTGCTAAAGGTGTTGCTGGAGGTTTTAAAATGATGGGAACTGCTTTAAAAGCTGCTGGTGTTGGTTTAGCTCTTGCTGCATTTGCTACATTAAAAGAATTATTTGAATCAAATCAAAAAGTAGTAGATGCTTTTAATATTGCATTTGAATCTTTAGCAATAGCATTTAACGATTTCTTTAATTATTTAAATGATAATGTAGGTACTATTATTGGATATTTCAAATCAATATTTGATGATCCTCTTGGAAGTTTAAAAGCGTTTGGAGTTGCAATTAAAGAAAATATAATTGAAAGATTTAATAGTGCTTTAGAAGTATTAGGTTATTTAGGAACTGCAATTAAAAAAGTGTTTGAAGGTGATTTTGATGGAGCAATGGAAGCTGCAAAAAACGCTGGAAAAGAATATGTTGATGTATTAACTGGAGTTGATAATTCTGTTGAAAAAATTACTGAAGTTGTAAGTGAAGGTGTAACTGCTTTAACTGATTACACTAAATCAACAGTAGAAGCAGCAACTGCAAATGTAGAACTTAAAAAACAAGCTGAATTAGCAGCAGTAGCAAATCAAGGTTTAATTGAAAAATATGATTTACAAGCTGAACAATTAAGGCAAATTAGAGATGAAGAGAGAAACAGTATAGAAGATAGAAAGAAAGCAAATGATGAATTAGGTATTGTACTTGAACAACAAGAAAAAGCAATGCTTGAAAATGCTCAAATTTCACTAAGATCAGCACAAGCAGAACTTAAAAAAGATAAAGATAATATAGAATCTAAAAAAGCTTTGATGGAAGCTGAGAACGAGCTTGCAGCAGTTAGAGCGCAAGTTGCAGGTTTTAGAAGTGAGCAGTTAGCAAATGATTTAGCATTAAGTAGAGAAGAGCTGGAGATGACTAACACAAAATTAGAATCAGAAGCTAATTTATCTATTGAAAGAAAAAGATTTAATGCAGAGCAAATAGAAGATGAAAAAGAAAGATTATTAGAGTTACAAAGAATTGATGCAGAAGAAGCAGAACTACAAACAACAAGATTACAAGCGGTAATTGATAATGCTAATGCTGGTACACAAGCAAAAATAGATGCTGAAATTGCCTTAAATGAATTTTTAGAGCAAGCAAGACAACAAGAATTAACAAGAGAAAAAGAAATAGGGCAAGCTAAATTAGCAGCAACTCAAAAAAACAATGATGATATATTAGCAAGTGATGAAGCAGTTACAGCAGCAAGAATAAGTTTAGAACAAGCATTGGTAAATGCAACATCTTCTGCTTTAAGTAGTATAGCACAATTAGCTGGTGAAGGTACTAAAATAGCTAAAGTAGCAGCAATAGCTGATATTATAATTGGTACTGGTGTTGGTTTTATACAAGGTTTAGATATTGCACAAAAATCAGCAAAAGCAACTGGTCCAG
>Ga0181402_1000707_pt1 | contig 12274 bp, 18 predicted proteins | sample 25SPOviralmetaG_FD_130131 | JGI IMG/M metagenome (GOLD analysis project Ga0181402, IMG submission 130131) | Marine viral communities from the oligotrophic San Pedro Time Series (SPOT) site, San Pedro Channel, CA, USA - 25 SPOT_SRF_2011-08-17 | ecosystem: Environmental > Aquatic > Marine > Strait...
AGATTTTACTTATAAACTGTAAGAACTTCCTCAATATCCAAATAAAAGGTACAATAGGAATACTACAGCACCGGGGAAAACTGTCCAAACAGCATCCATAACCTCTGGAGTGCCTCGCTTTGATACCAAGTCGTACACTTCTTTACCTATTCCAGCACCTAAACATAAGAGTAAACCATAGACCCCAATAAAAGGAATAGTGGCCGATAGTAATAAGCCTACCAGAAAGTGCTTTTGCTTGTCTTTTGCTATTTTCATCATAATTTTACAATATGTGTCATAAACCTATACACGCAATAAAGGTAATAACTAAGGAAAGGTACCCAAAATAAATGAGACCTATTCCTAATTACAAAGGTTTTGACACGATTTAACACTATATCTAACATATTTTACTATAATATAAGAAGAAACACCCGTAGAGACAAGCTTTTTAGTGAAAAAAAGGGAGAAAAAAGGGAAAACTTCGCGGAAAACGCGCGATTTTGCGGGCCGCCGTTACTAGAGACAAAAAACCCCGACTTTTTCTACAAACCCGGGGAAATTTTTTGGCAAAATTTTTTGCTATATCTGTTTTTGTAATTGATCAACTATATACTGTTTTTCATCACGCTCCAAACCACCAAATTTATCTTTATCAAAAGCAAAAGCTTTAAAAATATCATCAACTCTTTGTGAGTACCCAGGATGACCGAATACAGAATGCGCTTCATTTACAGTTGTATTGGCATCTCTCTGCCACTTATGTATATCAAATTTGTCCATATATAAATATTTTATCTTTGTTACTTACTTATATATTTCTTTATTTAAAATCTCGAGAGTTGTTTCTAAATCATCAGCTAAGTATTCTAATTCTGGGTTATGTTTGTTTAGGTGCTTTTTCATAGCTGCCGCTCTTATAATCAATCCTCCAATGATATCATCATAAGTTTTAAATTCGCTAAATTCTTCATCTATAACTTGAGAAACTGGTGTTAGTTTATTTATCAAGTCTTCATCTCTTTCGTCATCTTCTTCTTGACCTTCATTATAGCTGTTATAGTTTTCTTTTAGTAGACGTCTTTCTTTATTGCCTACCCATTCGTTTAAGTTAAAATTATCTTTTGCCATTTCAGTGTTATAAATAGTTTTTTAAAAATCTTATATTATTGTTCTACTCTTACAGCGAAGTTGTTTCCTTCATCACCTTCAAGCCCTGGGTCCTTTCCTAAATTCATTAAATCACCATTATCCAATACTCTGTAAGAAATACCATTAATATAGATTATATCTCCTGATTTAAGTGTTCTACCGCTATCTTCATCGGTGTGCATTTCTCCATGTTCTTCATCTAGAGGTAGTTGTCTTCTTATATTGTCAAATTCTTTTATAGCATCTTCTAAATCTTCTGCAAACTGTCCTAACAGAGCTCCAGGTACATGAATATATTCACCTATCTTACTATTGTTAGATATTTGCAATCCCATTTTACCGGGTCCTGCATTAAATCTAGTAAATTTAAAGTGCCCTCTGTTGACTAAATCTGTAGATTCGCTAATTGCGGTTTTCTTATTCTCTACTAAGTATTTTTTTAAATCAAATTTATTATCCATTTTATCTATGATTATATAATAAGTTATTAATAAATATTGATAAATCCAACTTAATTAACTATATTATATTTATATAAAATGAAAAGTTTAGATAAAAATACATTGTTTTCAATATTTGAAGCTGGAGATGAAGAGATCTACAAAGAGTACGACATGGAAGGTGTTCTAGAAAACCCTTACGTTCTTATGGGAATGGTCTTGTCTGGTATTCAAAACTTTGAACTTATGAACTTAATGTTCAGTAGAAACTTTCCTAAAGAATATAAAAACGTATCTCACAAAATAAAGTATAAGTACTACTGTAAACTCTTTGGTTATCTTACCAGAATCGATTTAAATAGATTAGAAGAGATTTATACTATCGGAGAATCTTATCCAAAACAAGATGTCTTTGAAGGATTAGATGAATTGAGGGTATATTTCGAATCTTTAGAACAGTATGAAAAATGCAGTACTATAAAACAGTATCAAGACCACCTTATATATAATTAATCACTATTTATAATCATATAGTGCTTTTCTATGGATAATTTTGACTTAAAAGATTACTTAGGTAATAATGTTCTTTTAGAACAAGATGGTAAATTAGATGATATATTAGTTCAACGTAATGATATCTTAAAAACTATCTCTGTTACAGAAGAAAGAGAGTTATGGGATTTCTTATCTAAAAACAGTCCTATTGGATTTGAAGAAAAGTTATTTATTATGGATAACTTTGAACAAATAAGAAAAGGAGAGTTAACTAAAATACCAAATAACTGGTTGGAGAATAAATACTCAGATGTTTTCAAGTTAACTAAGAAGAAAGTATTCGGGGGTTTGAAAAAAGAAAAAGAATTAGAAAGTGAAATTGTAGATATTCATAACAAATTCTTTGACTTTATAAAAGAGAAAACAGGTAATGAGTTATCTATTGGTAGATCTGAATACGATTTCGGTGGTGCCAAAGAAACTATTGGAGATTTAATTCAAGGAGCTGCTGATCAGTCTGGTGAGTCTTCGAGCACTATAAAAGAAGCGTTTACTAGGGCAAAAGATAGTATCTCTAACTTTGTTGAAAGAGCTAGAGAAATGTGGGATTCATCTGTCGGTGAAGATTCTACTATACCTAGTATAGAGGTTTCTTCTGGTAATCCTATAATAGATAGGATACTTGTTTTCTTTTCTGCGGGACTTATACTCACTATGTTACGTTTTCATAGAATATCAAAGAAAGCAGCTGAGGGTTGGGTAAATAGTCAAAATGATGCTATGGCTGCTAAGGCGGTTGCCGATGATGCTTTTAGGGAGGTAAGAGGTCGTGAAGATCATTATAAAAGAAGAATGAAAGTGAATGATAGGATAGGACGTTTTTTAAGATGGTTCGATGCAAAAGTAGTTGATTATATTAAAAAAAGAAAACAGAATCAGAAGAATGAATCTATACTATTTGAATCTTTAGATTTAGATGCTCAAACTTTAGATAAAATTAATATCAGTATATTCAAAAAAGTAGCTTTTATCTTTCCTAAAAACCCTGTTGCTAGTTTAAATTTTATAGCCGATTGGTTCGATGGGGAGTTAAAAGATAATTCAGTAATAGCAGGTGAAAAATTAGCTAATGCTTTACCTAAAAGTAAAACAGCTCAAGAAATAAATAAACTACTTCAACAGTCAAATGAACTTAAGTTTGCAGTTAGGGATAATACTTCAGAACAGCTAGATGAAAATATTATCTCAAATCTTGCAAGTAAAGTTTTAACTACTAGTAAAGAGACTTTAACTAAACTAGTCGGAAAATCTGATGACAGTTTACTGAACAGTTATATAGATAAGATGAAAGATTTCTACGATAATTTTACCGATTTCTATGATACTAAGATAACTAACATGATAGATGTTTTAGAGCCTTCCGGTTGGGCTAAATGGGTCGTAGGAGTTGCAACTGCGGTTAGTACTGTATGGTTTGTGTTAATAGTACATGCTTTAAAAGTAATAAATAAAAATACTAAACAAAAAGGTCATGCAACTTTTGAAAAAGAAAGGGCATCTGCTGCTGGTGAGGCTTTAAACATATGGAAAAGATTCGGTCGTTTTGTAGACCGGTTTACTGATTATGAAGATGAGTTTAGAGAAAATAAACATTATAGCCTAACCAAGATAGTCTTATCAGAACAGACCAATCTACCTACGGAGAAAGAACTATTGGATTCGTTTTCTAGCTTAACTTCTTACTATAAAACGGATACTGCTGCTATGGTTACTTTTATAAATGATTTAAGTAGTGTACTAGGTAAGTATGCTTTAAAAGTAGTTTCATTAAAACCAAGAGAAGAATCTATAACTAATCTTTTTGATGGAACAAGAAAAGCAGCAATAAAGTTACAAAACAAAGTAGAAGATAAATCTAAGGTAGAACAATTTTTAAAAAACTTACCCTAAAATGGAAAAATTTAATTACAGAGAATACATCTCAGATAATCCTTTGTTGAAAGAAGAAGAAATAAATGAGATTAACGTATTGGATATTATAAAGAAAAAAATTAAGAAGAAATACGGAGTAGATGCTTCTAATGATCAGATAAGATTTGGAGACGGTACACCAATAAGTGAAGAATCTGTGGCCGAATTAAATGAAATTTTAAATTTAAATAAAAAAAAAGTTGAAGTAAGCAGTATTTCAGAAGGTTCTCAATGTTCTATAAATGAAGTTAGAGGTCGCATAACAGAAGGCCTCTGTAATCTAGGAGTATTTGCAGTTGCTAGTATACTAAAGTCTTTCCCTGTTGTGTTTTCAAAGTTTGGCCCTGATTATGCTAGAAAGTTTGTAAAAGATATTTTCGACGGTAACTCCCCTGAGATTATGGTTGATGCTTTAGATGTTGAGATTGATGAGAAAGACTCTAACCCAGTATTTGACTTAATTCTTTTTCCAACAAAGCAAGCATTTGGATTGTTTACCACAATGATTTCGATAGCCATTAGAATATTTCAAGTAGCATCAGCAAAAGTATGTAAAACTTTGATGGGTGTTGATAGTTTGATTTCATACATCATCGATTCAATAGACCAACATGATGTGATACCGGAAAAAGACCACAGTTTTTACAAAGTTGCTATGGAAAGATTAATAAAAAAATACAACAATACAGGAGAAGAAATATAATGAAAGAGTTTAACTATGTAGAATACATTACAAATAATCCGCTTTTAAAAGAAGAACAGAGAAAAGGTGAAAATCTTCAACAAATTATAGATTATTTTATACAGGATGTGAATGGAGGTACAGAATTAACAGAGCTTCAGAAAGCTTTTATTTTAATTAAAAGAAACGAGCTTTTAGCAGGTACTTATACAGGTGAGGAAGCTAAACTCCTATACATGAAACTTTTAAACGATCTTAGGTCAGAAAATAAAGAAGTAGCTGCCAAGGCTCTAGAACAGTTTGATATTTTTATTCTTCCTGCAGATCGTATTTCCGTTATTTGGAATGATCTTTCTACTACATTTGATGTTACTAATTTAGGAACACCTCCTATTAAACCTGCCGACAGAGATGTACAGGGTTATCTTGATATGTTAATTCAAGGAGCTGGAGATATGATGCAGGGTATAAAAGATTATATTAACAAGGTATATGAGTATTTTAAAGATGGAAATACTTATATGAAAAAACAAGCTGAGTTAGATAAAGATTCTACTTTTAGCAATTATGCTGAATCTGCAGAACTTATTGCCGATTTAATCGGAGTATCAAAAGAGCTTCTAAAATACTTTATCCCAGTTATCATTGCAATTGCATTCTTTCTATATAGAGTTTTTGGAGTAGGAAAAGGTTCGGGTAAAAAATGGTATCCTTCTAAGGCTAGAAAGGACTATGAAGATACAGATCCTGATAGTTTTAGTCAGGGACAGATATTCGAACAGGATGAATATAAAAATGAAATAAAACAGTATTTTAAAAATATATTTCTTCCTTTTGCTAAAAAGCTAGTAGAGTACTTTTCAGGTCTTTCGTTAAAACTAAAGGCTAAGTTTTTACATTCTATAGTTAAGGCTACTAAATCTAATGATGAGAGTAAACTAAATGCAGTTTTACCGGATGAAATTATGCCTGAATATAATAAAGTTGTAAATTATCTTAAAGGAGAAGAAGTTAATGAAGAACTTAGTGAAATTACTCTAACTAATATAATATTTCTAGGTGGCCTTATTAACGCTGTTGTAAATACAGTTCACAAAATTATGAATGGTGTTACAGTACCTGAAAGATATATATCAAATCCTGAACTGGCTTATTCAGCAGCTAAAAAGGCTAAAAAAAGCAAAAGAAAATTGAAAAATGTAATAAAAGACGTTGCTAAAGCTATGTTTATTTTAGAAGATGTTCTCGAAATGACTAGAGAAGTAGTTAAAGCTGATACCCAAGAAATAGAAGATGCTATAGTAATAGCTAATAAAAAAATAAGTAAGGATTTAAGTTTAGAAATTTTTGATGAGTATACACGTAAAGTTATAGCTAATGCTGAACTTTTAGGTAAGTTGCATAGAAGGTTGCAGAATGAAATTAATACAGTAGATGTTGACGTTAAGACATTAGAAGAGGTTGAATTAGAAGATAAACAACAAGATACTTTATCAACTATAGATAAATTACTAAAGCAGATAGAGAAATTAACTAAAATGTATAGAGATACTGAAAACGATTAATAACCTATATTTATAACTAAAAAAATAAAAATGTCAAACACTAACTTTAATTTAAACGAATGGGTAGGTAAAGGAGAAAAAAATCTACTCAACGAAGCAAGAGACGATGATGATTTTATGACAACTATATCTCCTGAAGAACAAGGAGTAGATCCAGCTGATGCAACACTAGAAGAAGATGAATTAGAAGAAGAGCAATTAGAAGAAAATGTTGCTTTAAAAGCATTTTTTGCTGCTCTTGGGGCTTTATTAGGTAGTCAAAAAATTAAAAATCATATATTTGCCGCAAAATTAGGTACGTATGGAGAGAAAGGTCAGAGAGTAGCGGAATTAGCGGATAAAATCTTGCAGATTATAACAGGTGAGAAACCGAAATATTAATTTAAGCTTTTTACTAAAATAATAATGGGAGTAGTTTTTTAACTGCTCCTTTTTTTGTATATTATATAGTAATAAAAGGTTATGTATATTATGGAACAAGAACAGTTTAGAATTTCTTACATTAGTCCTGAAGAAGCCGAGCAGTACGTTTCTGAAAAAGAAGATTATATCGGCTATCCAGTCAAATACTTTACCCGTACCCCGTCTACTAATCCTAAATATCCAGCAGAAGACGGTTGGGAAGATGTAACTTACTATACAGGTAGAAAAAAGAACATAACTGTACCTAAAGATATAGTAGGATCACAATACATCTATATTTTATCTAATGATTTAATGCCCGGATTAGTTAAAATAGGTTTTACTAAAAACAAAGTGACTGAAAGAGTTAAGCAGATTAACAGAGCTACAGGAGTTGCCGAAGACTTTAAGGTTGAATACCAGTTTCCTTGCTTTAATGCTCACGATCTTGAAAAAGAAATTCATACCTATTTAGAATTTAACGGACTTCGACATAATAAAAATAAAGAATTTTTTAATATTGATGTTGAAGAAGGAATATCAGTAATACAACGAATCGGAGAAAAATATAAAATGTCATGAGAGCAATACCAAATCGTTCTAAATTAAGATACATAGCTCATAATCCTACATCTAGATTAGTTAATATTCTAGTTAACCGAATAAAAGCTATTACCAGACTTATAAAAAGTAAATAATTACAAAAAAGTTTATCAAAAAGTTGATTCTTTGAATAAAAGGTATTATCTTATATTATATATTAAGTAAAATATATAAAGATATATAGATATAAATATATTATTATATAAGTATATATAATTAATTAAGATATGATATTAACAGCCGAACGAATAGAAAAGAATTATCAAAAGCATCTTAAGATTATCGATACTTTTGTATCGGAAGAACGTAAAGATGCAATGTTAGCTATGATTAACCATATTGGAGAAGAGTATGTTATGTCTCCGGCTAGTGGAAAGACTTGGTATCATAATGCTATACCCGGTGGATATGTAGATCATGTTAATAGGGTAGTTCATTTTGCTATGAAGCAGATGGAATTATATCAAGAATTAGGAGGGACTATAGACTTTACCAGAGAAGAACTTGTAGTAGCAGCTTTATTTCATGATTTAGGTAAAATTGGAGATGGAGATAAACCAAATTACATACCTCAGACTGATAAATGGAGGCAGGATAAACTTTCAGAAGCATATACCTTTAATCCAGAGTTAGATTTTATGCTTATTCCAGACAGATCTTTGTATATTTTACAGAAATTTGGTATTAACCTATCCCAGAAAGAGTATTTAGGTATTAAACTACATGACGGAGTATTCGATGATGCTAATAAACCATATTTCTTTAGTAATGTTGAAAGTTCTAGAATGAAAACTAATATAGTTAGTATATTACACACAGCGGATTTCTTAGCTTCTAAGATAGAATACGACATTTGGAAGCAAAATGGTGGTAGCGCAGCGCCTAAAACTCAAAAAACTCAATCTTCAACAGGTAAGACAGTGAAATCTTCTCAAGGATTGAGTAACCTTCTTAAAAATATCTAATATGATTATAGCTATAATAATCCTATCTATACTCTTACTTATAACTTTAGTAGCTATAAGAAACCTCCTGCTTAAAGTAGAAAAGTACGAAGATGTTACGATAGATCAAGTAAAATACTTACAGAATATATCTAATATAGTAACAAATGCTAATGAAAAAATAAAAGAAGTAGACAGTAAAGGTATATTTCAAGGAGAAGACGAAGTAGGTTTTTTCTTCGAAGCGCTTAAAAGCATACAAGAAGAGCTGAATGTCTACATGCTACCAGAAAATTATGGCGAGAAAGAAATCGAAGAATAATTACTTTACTTCAGAGACAGAGGAATATATAGTTAAGTTTAATAACTCAGTTGATCCGGAATATAGAAATGAAATATTCAGAGATCATATATACTTACCTTTTTATAAACTTGCAGAAAATATTATACATACTTTTAAATTTTATTATACCGATGTTGATAAGATAGAAGATCTCAAACACGAAATAGTTTCTATTTTAGTTGAAGAAAAAATAATGAAATTTGATCCAACAAATGGTGCTAAAGCATATTCATACTTCGGTACTATAGTAAAGCGTTGGTTAATAAATTACAATAATAAAAACTATAAGAAACTTAAGCAGATAGGTTCTTTTGATGATATAGAAGAATCTTTTGATGAAGATCTAGATCTAGATAAACCTTCAGCTAAGTCTTTAAGCAAATTTATAGATGAATGGGTAGAAGATACTTATGAGTATTTAGATGACTTATTTGAAAAAAAGCAAGAAATACAGATAGCCGACGCTATACTAACTTTATTTAAGAAGCGTAACGACTTAGAAATATTTAAGAAAAAAGCTCTATACATTTATATAAGAGAAATGACCGGATGCGAGACTCCTAACCTTACAAAAGTGATAAATGTACTAAAAGATGAATTTTATTTTAAATACCAGAGACAATTAGATATAGGTAATCTTTCGTCAAAATAGTCTTTTCAATATTTATATATAAAAAACTATGTCTTTTGACAAGGAAATATTTGAAGGAAAATCTCTGTCAGGTCTTTTTAGTGAGATTTATGACAACTCAAAAGAGACTAAAAGTCAGATAAAAGCACTGATAGGTGAATTAAAGCCCCTTATAGAGAATATAGGAGATGCTACTCTTATTGTTCCTATGATCAAGGAGTATATGGAGATTGGAGTTAAAAATGATGAACATCTTATTAAACTCGCTACTGTAGTGCAGCGTATAGAAACAGCAGCTACTAAAGGAGGAGGAGATGAATTTGATTTTTCCGATCTTCAAGCCTTATTAGAGGAACAAGAAGAAGTAGATAAGCAAATAGAAAGTACTAAAGAAGACAACCAGGATGGCATACAATCTTAACCTTAATCAACTTTCTTCTACAACACCTCAAGCACAGTCAAGCCAGGCGTTAAGACCTGTAAGAGTGGTTGATACAATATTAGATGATTCTCACCCGTCTTATGTTGATACTAATTCTATAGGGGCTATACATTATAACTTTATAGATAAACCCCTTTTAAGAGAAGTAACTGATCTACCTCTTGCTTTCAATGCTAATGCTCATATGCAAGTAATGCCGTTAAAAAACGAAGTAGTATTGATATTTTCTTCTCCGTCAACTTCGGCATCTAGTAATAAAAGTACTGATAAAACTACTTACTACCATTCTATAGTCAGTGTTTGGAATACACCCAACCATAATGCTTCTCCAACAACTAATGCTGAAGATACTTCTTTAGGAGAATTTGAAGAATCGGATGACGTTAACCCTTTATTTCCATTTTCCGGAGACGTATTAATAGAAGGTAGACAAGGTCAATCATTAAGGTTTACAGGAAATAAATCATTCCTTAATCCTTTTACTGATGACCAGAATAGTACTAAACCTTTAGTTATTTTAAGTAACGGTCAAAAAGATGTTGGTAATGGAGTAGATTTTATAACTGAAGAAATAAATGAAGATTTCTCTTCTATATATTTAACATCTGATCATAAGATAAAATTAAAACAAGCTAGAACAAAAGCCGATACTTTTAAATCTTCTGAACCAACAGCAGAGAACTATAGAGGAACTCAAATATTAGTCAACAGCGGTAGATTATTCTTTAACGCTAAAGAAGACAGTATATTCCATACATCTAAAAAAGCTTTTGGTGTATCATCCGAAACAGTAAATTTAGATGCTGAAAAATATATAGGTTTAGATGGTGAAAAAATATATCTAGGTAATAAAGCTTTAGTATTAGAATCACAACCGGTTATATTAGGAAATAGTCTAGAGGTATATCTTCAACTACTTATCAATGCTTTAAAAGGTATGACCGATACGTTAATTACAGCTAAAACTGTAGATTTGAAACCTTTACCTTCTGTTAACCTGAAAGCACAACTTACATCTAAATTATTAGAAGGACTTTTAAATGAAATTAACCCAGGAGGAGAGTCATCACTCAAATCTAAAAAAGTATTTACTGAATAATGCCACACGCTTACTTTAGAGATTTTGAGAGTAGAATAACTGAGATAGTCGCTATCGGATTAGCAAAAGCTCAAGATATTGCTATTAGGTATGCAAATGAAAAGCTCTTTGAAATCTATAACGAATTAGTAAATTCTTGTCCTCCTCCTTCTACTTTAAAAGATTTTTCAAATAAAGTTAATAACATAAAATCTCTTATATCTAAAGCAGATAAAAAAATAGAGACTTTTAATCGATTACCTAAGACGTTAGATAAACCAATAGCAGCAGGAAAAGCCATAGTTGAAATACTATCTCATATGCCACTTCCGTCTACTATCGGGACACCCCCGGGTCCTTTCGGAGGAGTTATTATATCTGTTCCAACAGGAGTAATACAGACCCAATCTAACCTTTTAGTTTTTACTAGAAAAATGGTACAGACTCTAGAAGATGATCAAGAAGCTATAAAACTACTAGTAGAAAACTCAAGAGGTGTATTTAATCCGGTTAAAGTTATATTGAGTAGATTAGAAGCTTTGCTTAAAAGATGTGTTGAAAATCCTAATTTAACGTTAGAAGAAAGGAAAGCTATATTGGAAGCGGCCGGTAATGTTAAACCTACTACACAACAAGACCTTAATGCATTAGATGAAAGCTACACTAATACTAACGGAACTTCTTATACAATCAGTATAGTAATAGATCCCGAATCTGCCAACTCTATAGCACCGTTAAGACAGGCTATTGTTAAAGATTTTAGAGGAATAGTAGTACTTAGAGGGCCTAAATCATTTGCTGGTGATGCTCAAATATTGAAAGATGAACTTAAATTTAGAATAGATAATCAACTTCCATAAACAAACTATTTATAAGTATGAAAGTCCAAGAACTTAAAAAAATTATTAGAGAAGAAGTAAAAGCAGCTGTAAAAGAAGAGCTTCAAGATATGTTAAATGAAGCAGTAAAAGTTGCAAGCACTCCATCTACAACTTCCACTCCTGTTAAACAACCAGCTCCTAAAAAAGTGAGCTACGGTACAGGCGGTTTAGAAGACTTATTAGAAGATACTAGAAGTTCTATGTCATCTGATGATTATAAGAATGTAGTATCGATGGATTCTTCTATGGTTACAAAACCTAACTTTGCCTCTATGATGGCAAGTCAAACAGGAATGGTTGGAGATCAGCCAACATTTACAGGAAATGAACCAGGGATAGATTTATCACAGTTAGACTTTGTTACAAAAGCTAAATCTATATTAGATAAGTCTTACCAAAAAGATAAAAATAGAGGTGGCGTTTAATATAGAAAGAATTGATCCGTTAGATAGGCAGCCTAGAAAAGCTATAGGAGTATCTATACCGTTCTCTGGTGATGCTGTATTTAATTCTACGTATCAAACTAAAGATGCTATTAAAGCTAATTTAATTAACTACTTTTTAACTAATAAAAGAGAAAGGTATTTTAATTTAAATTTTGGCTCTAATATAACCTCTCTACTGTTCGACAATATTACACCAGATAAAATCGATCAAATAAAA
>Ga0181402_1000708_pt1 | contig 12274 bp, 19 predicted proteins | sample 25SPOviralmetaG_FD_130131 | JGI IMG/M metagenome (GOLD analysis project Ga0181402, IMG submission 130131) | Marine viral communities from the oligotrophic San Pedro Time Series (SPOT) site, San Pedro Channel, CA, USA - 25 SPOT_SRF_2011-08-17 | ecosystem: Environmental > Aquatic > Marine > Strait...
ATATCTTTAAATACAATTCCTAGAGCAAAGCTACCGTGAAGCTGTTTTAATGTGTTTGTGATTGCTTCCTCCAGTTCTGTAGTTTTCAAATTCTCTGTAATTAAATGTACTATAACCTCTGTATCAGTCTGAGATTTAAATTTGTGTCCTTTGCTGATTAAGTATTTTTTTAATATTGTTGAATTTTCAATGATTCCGTTATGAACAACAGAGACATTGTGAGAGGAATGTGGGTGAGCATTAACACTATTTGGTACTCCATGTGTAGCCCATCTAACATGACCAATTCCTATATTACCTTTCAAATTTTTTAAATCAAAGTTTTGTTCTCTCCAAAACTTAAGTACATCTTCATTTGTATGCTTAGCATCATACATAGGACATACATTTATATATCTCTCCGCTCTAGCTCTTGAATCTGATACTCTTTTAGGCTCATCATATCTAAGTCCTAGACAAGAGTACCATTCTGTATAGCCTAAAGATCTCATATATCTTTCTATTGGTTTTATCTTTAATTCTATAGTACATACTCTTCTATGTAAGTTAGGCAACATTTGCTGCTTAATTAATAATTCATCAAAAGGTTCCCCCTCTCTAGAAGCAGTTTCGTAAGACACTCTTTTAGTCCTCCAGATAGGTCGAGTTTCAGAAATTTCTAATTCTAGCCAGTGTATATCAACATCCCACATCTGTTCTATTTCATGTACAAAATCGAGTGTTTCTGGTAATTCTTTTCCTGTATTAGCAAAACAAACAATTATATCTTTTGGTAGTTTTCCACCGTGTGCATTAATTATTTGTTTTAGCATAAATGCTGACGTTCTACCACCTGAAAATGAAATGCAGGCAGGAGTAGGAATCTTATATCCTGTTATGTCTTTTGGTAGTTCTTTTGCAACAACTTTACAAAGCACTCCCCAATATTCTTTATCATACATACTAAGGGGCCTGTCATATCTATATTGCATAAATACTTTTCCCTTGAATTTACACTCATTTAATATAACTTCATTTTGTTTATAAGGTTGATTAGTTTCTGGGTTGTATAATAATTTTTTGGTTACACCTTGTTTATTTGTGTACTGCCAGTCTCCGTTATCGTCTTTGAATTTTTCACATCTCATTGCTATATTATACAAGATTTTAAGTTGGTTGTCAAGATTTATTTTTGTATGGTGTATATTTTAACTGGTTCGGACTTACCTTTAACCGTAACCTCGTCTAGAAAGTCGTACTTATAATTATCCAATAAACTATGTTCAGATATGATAAGATCGGTGTCATACTCTTTGCAACTAGATTCTAGCCTTGCTGCAAGATTGACAGCATCGCCAAGTACACTATAATCAAAACGAGTACTGGAACCGAAGTTCCCGACCACGCAGAGACCTGTGTTGATTCCCGCTCCTGTATTAATTTGATCCAAGCCTTCTTCTCTGAGTCTTTCATTTAATTCTCCTAGTGCTAGTCTCATTTCTAAGACAGCCTTTGTGGCATTTGCAACTTGATCTTCGTCATCAAGTGGTGCTCCCCAAAATGCCATTATACAATCGCCCATATATTTGTCAATTGTTCCACCATGTTTGAGAATAATCTCAGTTTGGTTGTCTAAAAATCTATTTATAAGTTTAGTCAATCCCTGAGGATCCTTTTGATATTTTTCTGAAATTGGTGTGAATCCTCGAATATCAGAAAAAAGAAAAGTCATACGTTTGGTCGACCCACCCAATCTCAGTAACGTTGGGTCTTTTTGTAATTTTTTTACCAAGGCGGGACTAACATACGTCCCAAATTGTCGTTTAATTTCCATTTTCTCGAAATAGGTCTTCATAAAATTCCTGAAACTTTCGATACTCCAAAAAAGAACGGAGATGATTATGATTCCAGAAACGTCAAATAAATAGGAAGATTGAAACGCATACCATGTTGCATAACAAGAACCTCCTACTACTAAAAGTAAAGTGGGTAGGCTTAAATAGACTCTACTTACAGTAAGAAGAAGGAGAAGCAAAGCTAAGACTGCAGCTCCTAGCTCTGCTCCTGCGCTCCAGTTGGGAATTGAAGGAGCTTTTCCTTCAATTAAATTATGTAATATATTTGCCTGTATTTCATGAGGATATTTAGCACCCGAAGCTGTAGGAACTGGATTAACCACCCCTTCTGCAGTAACTCCGAAAATAATAAATGGTGCTTGCATAGGGCTTTTCATAAATTCTGAAGCTGTCTGCCTATAAAACTTTATATTGGTGTTTAGCCAAATATTCCCATTTGCATCAGTATTCATTTTATTGTATGCAGGTACTCTGACCCACTCTACCCCGTACTCACCAGTCTTTATTTGATAGCTTATATCTCCTGTTCCAAGTCGTAACATTTCTAGTGCAAAACTTGGATATACCTCGCCTTCACTACCTACGACGAGAGGAACTCGCCTTACGACGCCGTCTAGCTCGCTCCTTGAGTTTACGATACCTTTGCCTTCTGCGCTTACTGACAATATCGTAGTCTGTCTCAAGATTCCAGGATAATTTATCGTCCATTTTGTGGGATCACCTCCTATTTGAGCAGTACCTACATGAGGCCCTAGCTCTGTTGCTTGTGTTGATGCTGCAAAAGCTAACACTGTTGGTCTCGCGGATAAAGTTTCTGCCAGTATGACATCATTTGTTTTATTTCGCAAGTCTGGGTCGGGCATGAGTATTGTAAACCCTGGTATACCAGTGGTTTTATTTATCATGTCTGAAAAAAGTGTTCTAGGAAGTGGGTAACCTCCGTATGCCTCAACGATTTCTTCATCTAAATCTACGAGGACTATGTTTTGATTTTGAACTTCGGGCTGTGTTTTCATAAGCCAATCGAATGTTTGAAGTTCTAGTATTTTAAAGGGATAGGGATTCCAGATAAAGAGTCCCATTATAAGTACTAAAGAAATTAGTTTATTCATTATTTATAATTATCCAGTTATTGTTTGTTACTGCGAGCCAACCAATTACATTACTAGTTCTAACCAGACGAGGGGACTCAAAGAAGTCCATCTGGTATAGTACATAATTAACGACTAGTTTTTGGGCTATGAGTCTTTCTAATGAAGGGTAATCTGGCAGGAAAGGGTTCACCTCTTTTGCGTACCCTCCACTAATAGCTCTATTTGTAGTATATACATCAGCTACGTTCCAAAGAACCCATTCATAAATAAGTTTATTATCTTTTTGTTTGAAAGTTATTTTTTGACTTTCTTTATATTGTTCTATTAGCAAGTTGTCTGCTTTGATTTGCTCAAAGTTAAATGGGGTATCGGGAAGTTTATAATCCAGTGCAAAAGCTGGGAAAGATATAAACAACCCTAGAAAAACTAGTGTTCTTACCATTTTACTTTATTTGCCCAGTAAGCTGCGGACATCTTACCTTTTGCTATATTCCTACGGTGTCTTGCTTTGAAAGAAGCTCTTTTCTTTTTCATACGAGTAGACTCACCGGCCTTGGGCTTCCCTGCCGTCTTAGCTCCCTGCTGGCCGAAACGTATTGTTTTGATTTTGCTGCCTACTTTGGCAACAACTATGTGTGATTTTGTTCTGTGTCCAGGAGTTCTCTTTGGTTTGTTAAATCCTCTTACTCCTGCTCTTTTTAGTCTTGGGTCTCTTTTTTTAGGCATTTTAATTTCCTTGAGTTACACTAACTGTGCAACCTCCTGAAGTATAACAGTTTTGTGTCAAACTATATGTCTGATTTGTACTTCCTAATTGTTGTAAATTGATTGTAGTAGGTTGAGTGCCTTGTAGCGTCACTGTCGCTGTATGATTTGCAGAACCTGACTGTGTAAAGTTTCCTTCTGAATAATTTGCTTGATAATAATAAGTAGTAGCTGTATGACTTCCTGTTCCTGTCTGTGTGACGTTGTGGTCGGTATAATCTACATGAATATCAACATTATTTAAGTGAGTACCATTTTGAGAAATATCAAGTTCGTTGTGATTGCCGAGAATATGAAAACCTACAGTCGAACCTCCAACTTGTTCGATGTTTAAAGTGTTATTCGTGCCGTCGAGATCTCCTCCCCAGCCTTTGCCAGATCCCCAATATGAAACCCAAGAAACGGTATTACCGCTACCTATTTGTTCTATATTTACAGTATTGTTTGCATGAGATAGAGTAAATTTAGCTAAATTGTCATAACCAATTTGGTCTACAGCAATGGATAAATTATCGCCACCATCTAATTGTTCAATATGTACGTGATTATCGTCTGCAGTAGCTGTTGGTGTTAGTGCTAGTATAGAGAAGAAAAATACAAATACAAGAATACTCATCTCTCCTAAACTTTGTAAAGTTTTAGGAAAGTCTTTATTTAGCTTTTTAAGTTCTCTATCAACTATCTCTTCTAAATCTTTTTCGTCTGGCATACTATCTCCATATATTTCTTTGCACTGATCTTCAAAGTCTTCATATTCTTTTTTGCTCATATAAATAATCCTATTAACCAAAACGATAACATCATAAAACCAAATACTGCTACTTGGACTACTGACATTACAGCCACCTGTTTCATTGGGTGTACCTCTACAATCTTTTCAATCCAGCTTTCACTGGGCGATAAGTTTACTACTTGTAATATTTTTTCTTTTTTCACTTAAAATCCTACGCTGACTCCACAGCCGCATCTATATGTTTCATTTGGATTAATAAAAACAAACTGTTCATTTAATCCTTCTTTTTTCCAATCAAGAGTCATTCCTTTTATATATGGCTCTGATTCAGGGTCTACTCTAAACTTTATACGACCCCAGTCCAAGATAATATCACTTGGATAATTTTCAGTATTATAAGCAAAACGATACTCCATACCGCCACAACCACCCCCAGTAATACCGAGTCTAAGTACAAAGTTGTCCTCTGCGCTCGCTTTCTGTATGAGTTTAGTATATGCTTCATTTGTTATTTCTATCATATGTAAATATCTATAAATAGTCCTTTTTTGTATAATGGGAATGCATACTTATAGTATATCATTCTTGCGTAATTACGATTAATGAGTCTTCTCCTCCGTCCAAGTCAATAATACCTTCGTAACCTTCTACAATTGTGTCTAACTTAACACTGCTGCCAAGTCTAACTTTTATTCTGATTACTCCTTGTACGTCTCTATAGAAAACTATTCCATCGTCTTCCATAAATATATTATATTGACTGTCCGTATTCTTACCTACAGTTGCTCCTGTTAATGAAAACTCGCTACTACCTTGTGCTTGTCTATCTGCTAACTTAACTGTTGTTTTTTCCAATGCTTCTATGACATCTAGTAAGTCTCTTAAAAAATCTCCCTCTAAAAAATCAATGTCTAATTCTGTGAACTCTAAATCTACTTGTGTATCTTTTAGTGCGTCACTCTCTAATTCATTAAACTCTAGAAAGTCTACATCTAATAGTCCTGAATCTTCGTTTTCTTGTATACTTTCTTCTATTTCCTGTCTTACCTCTTTTGGAGGATTTACAATAAACATATTATCAATTATACCTGGTGTAATATTATTTATTGTTACTGACTGTGTTGGTCTGCTATCAAGTGAAGATACCATAGTCGCTGCATATGCTTGATCTAATGTGACTTCTCCTGCTTGATTACTTACTATAATTGTTCCTGATGGGTCGCCAAACTCATTAGGTAATAGTATTACCAAACTTCTTCCTAACTCGTCAATAGTAGTAGTAAAGTTAGTTCCACGAATTGCTATTTGAGCAGTTGGTGTACTAATATCTATATTGTTTTTATTTATTGCTCCAGTAACTCCACTAGCAAATCTTGCTGTTCCAAATGCCATTTTCATAACCATTTTGGACTTATCTGGATTAGGGTCATAAATTACTTCATCTATAATTACCCTAGTATGTTCTGTAAGTGCTAATTCTGATTTATCTAAAAACTCTATTAGCATTCTTCCGTTCTTTGTTTCTGCTCTATCCATCAATTCTACAGATGGTATGTAAGAGGAAGAAACAACAAACTCTTCGCCGTTTTGTCTAGTTAAGGAGGAGAGGCCTGTACTCTCTACTATGTCACCAATGGAGTCTGCGTATGAGACTCCACTGACAACAAGTAAACTAAGAATCGTTAGCTGCGTCTTTTTGATTGATTTGAATAGTTGCATTATCACTATCTACTTCCATATCTATAATACCTGACGGAGTTGCACAACCTGTCGCTGACGGTGTACAAGTACCTGATATTTGATTAATATCAATATCTGCACTATCTCCAACTAATACGAAATCAATTTTCGCATCAGAACCATCGTTTTGTAGTGTATTTATGTTATTGGAATCTCCAGTTATGTCGAAGTTCCATGTAGCGTCGTCTGCTTCAAAATCAATGTCAAAAATGTTGCTGTTTCCTATTAAGGTGAGGTCTAAATCCAATCTCTCTGCACTAGCTGCGTAACCTTGGTCAATATCCCAAATGTTGGAATCACCCGTTACCGCAATGTTATAGTTAGAACTATCTGATGAACCAGTATCTCCAATATTCCAGTCAACTTTATTCGAGTCTCCTGTAAAATTTAAAGTATAGCTAGAACTATCAGCAACTAAAGTACCATAAAGTAAATTTTGGTTCCCTAGAAAGTCTAAATTAAACGTTAGTGTTGCACCTGTGACATCCATGTAATCTGCTGAACCTGAAAAATCATCAGCTCCAATTTTGTTACCAAAACCAATCTGATCTATATACAGAGTAAGCGTATCACCAGCTTGGTCTATCCAAATTTCATTATCATCAGTTGCCTGTGCTAAAAGAATTCCAGGAATTAAACTTAGGCCTAAAAGTATTCTTCTCATCATTCTCTCCCTTCCAGATCATGTAGCTCATTCGTACCATCAGTTTGATGCGGATGTCTATGTCCTGGCGTTATCTTCCAAAAGCCTCTATCATGGCCTTGGTAGATCATTTCGAGTACTGCAGCTTCAATAGCTGTTCGTACTGCATAAGTTACAGACTCATTCTTTCCAGTACCGTCCTCGTATTCCACGAGTTGTGTTCCTTCTTCAATGAATCTAAAAATGTCTCCTGATTCTCCATATGATAGTATGGATTTCTTTGTTTGTACATTCAGAAGAACTTCTCCTGTAAGTACACTTACTGCCCGAAGACTGACAGTAACTTGGTCTTGTCTATATTGTTTAGAAAACCCAATACCAAGAGTTCTTGCTCCTCTACCTCCAGTTAGCATATTAGAATCATATCCAATAATACCACCTTCAATAATTATTCCTGCAAAAAGCATTGGACCAACGGTAGGGGCTTCTTCGCCTAAAGCTTTTGCTGCTTCTTCTCTACCTGATCTTATAATTTGTCTTTCTCTGACTAAATGGTCTATTCCCTGTCTTTCAACTACTCTAAACCATGAGTTTCCTCCAGCTGTTTTCAAAGCGTCAATAAGCATTTCTAATCCACCTTGAGTTACCGCAGTGCTAAAACTTGCTATATTTTGTATGCTTTTTCGTTGCCCCGTCTTATCTATAAAAGAGTATACTGCCACGATAGGCATCTTTTCTGCGGGGGGTAGTTCTAATAACTTTATGTATGAGGGAAGAGTGACTACTTCAGGAGCCGTAACACATATATACTTTCTTTTTATTTGTTTTACTGCTGTGACTACGTCTACTATTTCGGGTGCTGTGCAATCTTGAGGATTATCGCTCCACTGTGGTATGCTTGCACAACCAGAAAGAAGTAACATTGATAATGCAAGTACTCGTATCATAATTATCCAAACGTGCCTGTCCCTACTGGGATCTCAATGACTGTTTCAGTGCCGTCTGAGGCTACAATAGTCATTCTAATAAATTCACTGCCATCAGGATTTGTAATTACTTCATAAGTAACTATATTACCTTCTAAAGTGAACGAACCGAATCTTACGGATTCGTCATTAGAGAACATTGATTCTACTAACTGCTTTGCCATTTGGGCATAAATTCTAGACTCTAAGTTACGAATAAACTTTGCTAGAGTTGTGTTATCTTCTTCTCTTTCTGCTGCTTTACGAGCTGCTTCGAGTGCGTCTTCAATTTGTTTCTTTCTTGCGTGTTCTTGGTTTTCAATTGTTAAATAGTGAGCGCCTTGACCTATTCCACTAAATGATGGATTTTTAAACTTATGTACAATCTCATCTGCTTTTACTGGTTGTACGAATAAAAATACGGCGGCTATTAGTAGTCCGACACCCAATAGTACTCTAACTATCTTTTGTGTCAGTGAGAGTCTTTTTGGTCTCATTACTATGTATTTTTCTGTTGTCATTTTTTTCTAATTTCTCTCGAATACTGAGAGCCGTGTTTACTTTTTCTTGTAAACGAATCATGTCATTGTCTAACATTCTTACTTGGTCTATTAATCTGATTAATGTCATATGCAATTCTTCTATTGCAGGATCTATCTTTTCGTTAATTACATTCCAAACGAAGTAAACGAAATAAGCTAGGCCAGTCATAGCAACTATCGGGAAACCGTAGTCTTTTATAGCAATGACTAACTCGTCCACTAGTCTCTCCTAGTATCGATAGTTCCGTCTTCTACAAAGTTCTCAGCTCTTGCCATTCTTTCTAAAGGTGGCTTGACGTTTATAATATTGCTGATAGCAGCATCAATTTTTATCATGTCATTATTCATAGTTTTAACTCTTGTAGTCAAACTACTTGCAAATATCTTAAGAGTGCCAATATCATCAACAAGTCCATCAAATATTTGTTTCATTATCACAAATATAAAGACACCTGCTCCAATGCCTACTGCAATTGGGGCTCCTAAGTCTCCTATTAATGATAGAGCGTCTTCCATTAGCCTCTAATCCCGTCTGGTATGTCGATATACGTATCTAGACAAGGTGTTTCATAGTCTTGCCACTTTCCATCTGGAGCTTCGTTTGGGAAAAAGAAACATCTTTTTTTACCAGTTTCAGTAAATTCTATGTTTTTTTGGAAACCGTCAGGTACAGTTGCTCCTGTAGGTAGTACTTCGCTGTTAGGGCTAAAGTAGATGTCGTTCTCAACAAAAAGAAGTTCATCTTCTCCCCATTTTCTAACTTGTGCTTCGAGAAATCTCCAAGCGCCTCTGTTTAGCTTCTCATGTTGTAGTGCAGAATTTAAATAACTAAAAGTAGCTTTTAAATTCTCTTTTGAATCGGAAAAATGAGCGGCGGGTGCCATATGACCCTTGTCCCACACATTCATGTAGTAATCTTTGTCGTCTGAAGTATGAAAATCTGCTTCTTTATAGAAGTTCATACCTTTTCTGTCTGCGTTTTTCTCTCTATCTTTTACCCAGTAGGTAACTCTAGTAGGTTGTTCGAGTGTTTCGTCGTACCATACTTGGTAGATTTCTTTGTCTACCCACAGTTCGTGGTGTTCTGCAAACACTGGAAAGGTTAGTAATGCTAGTAGTGCTAATTTGTTCATACATCTGATACAGGCTCTTTTAATAATTTCTTCATTAACTCGCCATAGTTGCCTTGACCAAATGGAACTTCTCCGTTTATTTGGACATTGGTTTGGTTTTTTATATTTGCTGCTTTCGCTTTTTCTAAATCAGTCTGAGCTTTCATTTCGTCTATCCGCATTTTGTGAGCAAGCTGAACCAAATCTGCCAAATCTTTATTTGTGTAGATTTCTGACTCGTGTGCTTCCTCTAGCTTTTGATCAATTATCTGATCAAGAGTTTCTGCCAACTTAAAGCGGTTTCTATACCCCGTGTCTAAGTACACTTGGTCGACATATTGTTTAATTTCTCGTTTAGCTAGAATTTCAGAACATTCTCCCTCTCCAATAGCGAGACGTGCACATACTGCCGGGATGTTTCCCAGTTCTAGATAAGCGTTTGCCACTTCTAGTCCTTCTGGACTGATTCTTGTTGATATTTGCTTACTCATATTTGAATTATAGCAAAAAAGACACCAGATGTCAAGTATTATTTTTGGAAGCATCATCATGATGCAGTGTTCAGCGTCTTTTATCCTTTTCAAAATTTCTCAAAGTTGTACATGAAGATGGGTGCCACGCTCTGAGCAAAAACAGGTCTATTAACTGCTACCCCTTGACATATGCAAATTTTTCTGAGTGAAAACGAGAAAAAATAAAGCTAAATAATTGCCTTTTGTTTGGTTATATTTCTTCTAATTGTTATTTTTATTTGCTAAAATATACCTAAACAAAGGGGAATTATTATTATGAAAATGATTGAACAACCAAGACAACCAAAATTATATAAACATTTAAATGATTATATTTATCGTTTATTCGTGGCATGGGGCGAGGGCGAGATACTAGCATTACAAACAAAAGATTCTCAATTTTGCCTAGACAAATATAGAAGATTGACAGAACAAGGGCATAAGAATATAAGGATTGATTTTACTCTTATGCAAAAGGTTTCTTAATTGGTTATGAATTCGATACTACCAATTAGAAAATTATCGCTAGGTTGCGATAAAAGGTTAATGGGGCAAACCTGTATAAATTGCCCCAACATAATAGGAAATAATATTATGACTGAAGAAAAGAAAATACCTTTAACAAAAAAGGTTTTAATCGATACATTGTTAAAAGCGAAAGCCGATAACAATAATACTGCATGGCTTGAACAATGGAACTATAGCCGACTGAATAGAGGTTGGACTATAGGGGCGTTGGCTCTTGAACTAGAGGGAGAGAAAACAAATGACTAAATCTACTATAGCTTGTGTCATAGATACCGAATGTTGCTATAAAAATGCCAAACCTTTTGACTCTCCAAATGGTTTGGTATATCACTTCGGTGCTGTGTTTGGCAATCTCGAACAGACTCACTCTTTCCATGTTAGAGAAATGGATTACTATGTTAAGGAAGTTATTCAAGACATAGAAAACTTTTTCTTTAAGACTAAGGAAGGGCATAGGTACGGGGTTAATCAATCAATGGCTCTTGCTTTTAAAGACGCTATTAACAATCCCCATAAAGTTAAATCTTGGAGCGAAATAATCCGAGAATTTAACGAGAATATTAATTCAATGGGCGTTGAATATATCACTTCTTACAATTTCAATTTTGATATTGGGGTCGGTGATAAGGTGGGGGCAATTCGTAAGACTCACCAACAACTTACCGACAAGGTTTTTTACCTTCCTCGTGGTGTCGATATTCTTTGTCTCATGGACACAGTCGCTTGTTTAATGGCTAACAAGAATTTTTCGGCTTGGGTTAAAACTCTAACCGAAGATGACTTGAAGCAAATGACAACCGAAAAAGGGAACTTATCTTATTCGGCTCAGACTATGCTTAGATATGTTTCAAAGGATTTATTCTATACTGAACAACATACAGCGTTAAGAGATTCTAGGCTTGAATTTCGCTTGTTTATGGAATGTTGGAAAAATTGGGATAAACTCATCAAGAAACATTTTGTTAATAATGTGAAATCGGTATCGTTTGCCGACTTCAATAATGGACTTCCTACAACTACCAAACTCAAAAAGAGAGAGGAGAGAGGGAAGAAAACTAAAGCGAAAGCGAGGAAGATAGCATGAAGCAATTAGCATTTAACTACGAATTCAAAGAGGAATATATCCCCTCTTTTGATACTTGGTATTCCGAGAACACTAAGGAACGAAATCAATGGGGAGAGAAACCCCATAAGAGAGAGAAGGCAAAAGAAATTTATAATTCTCTTGTAAGAAATGACTTTTTTAGCGAGGGTAATAATAATGGATATTGAATTATGGCTTTATTTTTCAATCGTATTTTTAGGGTTGCAAGGGCTTTACCGATTTAGCAAATCGGTTTCCCTTACCCTCTTAATGGTTGGTAATATTTTAATACTGGTTTACTCATTCACTAATAAGGAAATCGCACTATTGATTCTTACTATTATGATGATGATTGCACAATTAACGAGAATATGGGGGGAGAAAAATGATTCAAGAAGAAAATTCTAAAATATTTATTTTTGATTTTGATGGAACTATTATTGATTCCTCTCACAGAGCATTGAGCCATGAAGACGGCTCAATCAACCTAGATCATTGGATTGAAAATTGTACAAAGGAAAAAATTTTTCAGGATCAATTAATGCCACTCTATGAATACGCAAGAAGATTATCCGAAAAGGGTTTTTATTGTTGTGGGTGTACTGCGAGGGCATTAACGAAACATGATTGGGAATTCTTTTTCATGTGTAATCTTGATAAGATATTTAAAAAGATTTATTTTCGCCCTACTGGTTGCGAGACTAAAGATAGCGAACTAAAA
>Ga0181402_1000719_pt1 | contig 12203 bp, 10 predicted proteins | sample 25SPOviralmetaG_FD_130131 | JGI IMG/M metagenome (GOLD analysis project Ga0181402, IMG submission 130131) | Marine viral communities from the oligotrophic San Pedro Time Series (SPOT) site, San Pedro Channel, CA, USA - 25 SPOT_SRF_2011-08-17 | ecosystem: Environmental > Aquatic > Marine > Strait...
AAAATGATGATTAATTCCATGTGATCGACCCATCGGTAATTTATCAATCGGAAAGTCGGTATTTAAGTTTCTTTCGTATAAATTTTCATCATCTCTTATTTTATTAGACACCACATAAACCTCATTTACATTTTCATGTATTTTATATTTTTTTAAGTTAATGAGTGATCGTGTGGTGGATGTTTGGTCAAAAAAAATAAACAAATCAAATCTGAATTCGCATGATGAAGTTTTCAGTGAATTTAAATAATAATCAATTGCCGTTTCAAGTTCATCCGTTTGAAACTCATGTTGTGTTGTGAGAAAAAACACACACAATTCATTTGTATAAATTTTCATTATATTTTATACCACTATGTCAATTATTATTTAAAAACCAATTGTATGTTTTTTGCAATCCTATGTTTAGTGATGTTTTACTAAATAATCCAAGTGAATTGGCGAAACTGACATCCATTAGTTTTTTCATTGTTCCGTCTGGTTTAGTTTTATCTTGTTTTATTTTACCTTGAAATCCAACTACTTCTTTTATCAAATTTGCAAGTTCTTTTATTTCAACATCTTTACCACTTCCAAAATTCACACAACTACGTTTATCATCATATACATTACTTGCATTTATATTACCAATACAATGTACAATGGTGTCGGCAAGATCATCAACAAACATAAATTCACGTCTTGGTTTTCCCGTTCCCCACATTATCACTTCATCGTCATTATTAACTTTTGCTTCGTGGAACTTGCGAATTAACGCAGGTAAAACGTGACTTGATTTTAAGTCAAAGTTATCATTATATCCATACAAATTACAAGGCATAATTGAATAAAAATTACTTTCGTACTGCTTAAAATAACTTTCACACATTTTTAATCCTGCTATTTTTGCAACAGCATATGGTTCGTTTGTATATTCAAGTTCTGAAGTTAATAAATATTCTTCTTTAATTGGTTGTGGTGCTTGTTTTGGATATATGCACGATGAACCAAGAAATATCAGTTTTTTTACACCATGTATTTTGGCACTATGAATTAAATTCGTTTGAATTTGAAGATTATCATAAATGAAGTCACCACGAAAATCGTTGTTTGCTAAAATTCCACCAACTTTTGCGGCTGCTATTACAACCACATCAAATTTATGCTTTGCGAAATATGAGTCTACATCTGCTTGATTTCTGCAATCTAAATTCTTACTTCGTGAGGTTACTATATTAGTATAATTTTCTGCTTGCAATTTTCTTACAACCGCAGAACCGACCATTCCAGATGAACCTGCTATATATATTTTAGATTTTTTATTTATTTTTAAGTTGCTCATAGTCGTTTTTATACATTTTACTTACGAGGTCTTTAAAATTATATATGCGTGTCCAACCGAGTTCTTTTTCGGCAAGTGAACAATCACCTCTTAGTTTGTGTACCTCGGCAGGACGATAAAATTGTGGATCGACTTCTGCAATTAGTTTATCATCTTTTGTTAAAAACTTTTCGTATTCGTCTTTGCCAACTATTTTATATTCTATTTTTGCAACTTTTAATGTATTTTCAAGAAATTCACGAACACTATGCATTTTTCCACTTGCAAGAACATAATTCTTTGGTGCATCCTGATTCATCATCAACCACACACCTGACATAAAATCTTCTGCATCTGTCCAATCTCGTTGTGCATCCATATTTCCCAAACGAAGCACAGAAATTTCTTCTTTATTTTCAATTTCGTGTTTGATTTTCGCAATTCCATGCGAAATTTTTCTTGTTACAAACTCTTTTCCTCTACGAGAACCTTCGTGATTAAACAACCAACCCTGAACTGCGTATAAGTCATAAGACTCACGATAAACACGCACCAGATGCCTTGCAGCTGCTTTAGCTGCTCCATATGGACTTTGTGGACGGAGTGGATGAGTTTCATCTTGTGGATCTGTTATTACATCACCAAATTCTTCACTTGATCCTGCGTTGTAAAATCTACAACTTGGTGCAAATTTACGTATACTCTCAAGCATATGCAATACTGATGTAGAATCTGTATCCCAAGTTTGGATTGGATAGTCCCATGATCCGTCTACAAAGCTTTGTGCAGCGAAATTTAAAAAGTAATCAGGTTGTAAATCTACAATCACATCACGTATACTGTAATCATCTGTTAAATCTAAATTTACTAATTGAAATCTTGGTTCTTTTTTTAAGTTTTCTATATTTTCATGGTTGGCAACACTCAATCTACGAATTGTACCATACACCATGCAATTTGTATTCTGAAGAAGATATTCTACCATGTGACTTCCGTCTTGGCCCGTAACTCCTGTGACAACTACTTTTTGTATGCTCGATGCGTGTAAACACGATGTATCTTTTATATGTGTTGATGACAACTCACCTGGATCAGATAATTGTATATTAATGCGTTTAGGAGACGGTGTTGGAAAATTATCAGATTCATCTTTTTGCTTTATTTTTATATCACTCATTTTTTTTATTGTTTGGAAATTATAAATATTAATTTTTTAATTTTTAATTATATTCATAACATTATATTTTAGTTTTTTTATTCTATTACTAATTTCGTACTTCACTTGATAATCTGCACATGAAATAAGTTCAATTAAATTATTTAAATTTCTATTTAGCATACGTGTTGGATTGTTTTTTATTAAATGTATGTCCCTAATCAAATCTCGTTTACATTCTTCAAAATTTTCATGTTTATATTTGTATAAATTTATTCCTTCAAATTTTAGTTTTTGATCGTCCTTTAAATAAAATATAGGAATAGAGTAAGATACAATTGAATCAAATATTTTTTCCGTGATATAGTTTTTGCATATAGTATTTTCTATACTAAGCAAAAATTTAGAATTCTGTTTGCACCAATTTAGTTTTTTAATATGCCAGTTTGCGTCATCACGATTCGTTTCAATTGTTGTGTCGGTGAGTTTATGTTCAAGTTCATACCCATGCCCAATAAATTTTGTTGTAAATTCGTTTGAGTCAGTTAGCAGTATCATCAGTTGTTCTCGCAAATCTCCGAGCAATTTTCCGTTTTCTAAGTTTTTAAGTTGAACTTTGTCATAATTTGATTTCCTTTTTAAATGCAGAGAAGCAAAATCATATTTTTTATTTATCCAATTATCATATGAAGCATCCAACTTAATTAATTCAGATTTATAGTGTTCTATATATTTTGTATTTGTTGTCAAAAAGTATGGAATTTTATCAAATTCAAATATATCAGTTGTAAAATAATTTAATATATGAATCCGTATACGTCTGTTGCCCCGTGAGTTTTTGATATAAGTTTTTCCTTTTTTATATAAAATGCGATCACTTCCTTCGTTGTCAAACAATGGTTCTTCACTTAACAAAATAATCTTAGCATCAACTTTTTTAGAAAAAATATAAAATCGTTTAAAATTATCCAAAATGTCTCCTATATAAGAAACGAATACTACATCTACTTTATTATTATATGGGCAAGTAACTTCCGTAAAAATTGATGACAATTCATCTTTATATGACTCATATGAAAACATTGATAGTTTTTTATTGTTTCCATAAAAAAAATATTTAATCTTTGTTGAGTTGGTTACAATGTTTTTTTTATATAACTTTTTTCTATGCAATATCTGTGTATGAGGATATTGTGTTAGTATTTCGTTCTCTGATATTTTTGCATTATTTACACCACAACTTATATTTGTAATAAAATCTGTATCTTTATATAAATTTAGAGTTTTAGTTTGTTTTGCACAAAGATAAATTGCTACATCATAATTCATAAAGCATTTGTGAATCTTATCATTTGTATTTAATCTATCTTGCTTAAGTTCATTTATTAGATATTGTTCTGAATTATTTATTAACTCTTGTGTTTTTTTAGTATTTTTGTATAAAGCAACCCCATTTAAATGCCTTCCCCAATAATTTTTATATACTTGTTTTTTATTCGTCCCTTTGTATAAACTTCCTGCGATGGTAAAATCCTGATCGCAATACTCTTTGCAGACCAAATACCAATTATCACTTAGAGGTTTTGTATCTGATTCAAGTAATAAAAAGTTTTCATACTTGGTGTTAAACAAATATTTCAGTGTTTTGAAAAAATGGAAATTTATTCCGTGTGATCTACCAAGTTGGTATTTTTCAATATCAAAATTAGCAACAACTTTTTTAATATAGATATTTATATCGTTTTTAATATCGTTAGAAACAACATTTATTTTTTGAATACAAGTGTATTTATTTTCTAAACTAATTAGATATTCAAAATCGTATGTACTTGGTGATTTATCAAGAAAAATAAATAAGTCAAATTTGCTATTTGTTTTTATATTTGTAAGATAACAATCAATCGCAGACTTTAATGATCCCGTATCAAGTTCATGTATAGTTGAAAGAAAAAATACACATAATTTTTCGCAAAGTTTCACAATTATTTTATTTTGTATCTATTCAAATATAAATCGTGTAAATCAGTATGCTCCTGTATAAACCAGTTTTCAAGTTTTATCTTAGTTTCTTCGTCTAGTTCTGATTGATGAAATTTAAAATCTGCCTTACCCTTTGTTAACGAAGGTGCTCCACGTGTCTTAGAACCCACTTTATCACTTCCACCACTTTCGTACAATTTTACTGATATATCACGATGTTCTTTAACATCAATATCATCCCATTCATTACGTATCTCAAGAAAGTTTAAGAACTGCTTCATATACACAGCAGGATCACTTACAAAGTCTTCGTAATACATAATCATCTTATCTCCTTCAAATGCGTCATAAACATACAAATTGTCGGTGAAATCACTCATTCTACTAACCCGTCTATCAAATGTTCTTCCACGACAATGACGAACGAAGCACTCACGATAATCACGCACCACGCATATCAATTTTTGAATATCTCTATTTTCAATATCTTCTGTGGAAAGTTTGTGTCGTTTGTATAATGTGGCATTCGTTTTCTCGGTGCGTTGCTCACCCCAATGATTATTTTCCACTAAAATGTTTCTCTCACTTGTATTTTCATTTGAAAAATACTCAAACCAATACCGAACCCAATTGGATCCTGTTCTTGGGAGGGATAATAAACAATTTTTAAATTTTTTCATCTCCGAGTGTCTCTTTCAAATCTGGTATTATAAATTTCTTACTTTGCATCCAAGCACCAAGTCTACCAAAACTACTTCCATGACATCCATATACTCGTTTGGTGCTTCCAAGTAATAGCATATCAATAAGTGCCTGACCTATTGGAGAATGTCTTTCACGTGCTCCTCCTGGATAATTTTCTCCGTCTGGATGCTCATTAAAGTCACGTTCAGTTTTATTAAAATAATCAGAATATTTTAGCATGAACTTTTCTTCAGTCCATTTGTTATCAGTTGCGAGAAAAAATCTGACATTTGGATTATTATCAATTTCTTTTTGAATTTCACGATCAAACCACCAATCTGGTGTTTTGTGTTGTTCTTTTAAGTCTGTGCGTCTGATGTGCAGTCCTATGCAATTTTCAATATCCAAATCTTGTTTAAAATTTTCAAGTTGTTTGTAGATGTGTGGCAACGGTTTGATATGACGTTTTTGTTTGTTAACGATACTTTGAAATTCTTCTTTTGTTAAATCAAAATTACCTTCAATAAAATTATCATGAAAACTATTATTTGGATAGTTTTTCTTAATCCACAATGTAGTTGAATCTGGTTGATATCTTCGTCCAGTTTCATATTGCATATTATCTGGAATTTCAAACAATTCTTCAAACTTTGTTTGTCCGATTGCATCATCCAATCTCCATTTCATTATATACGGAACATTCAAATATTCAGCAAATGCAGACGTTGCAATCCATGCTCTCATTCGGTTTCCAAGACCACTCATAAACGAATGGTAATAAACCGATTCTATTTTACTTGGTAATATATTTTCTTTTATTATTTCATCAACCATATTAGATATTATTGTTACATAATATAAGTATAATTAAGAATAGTTTTTATAATAAATTAAAGATTCTCAATTCCATCATACACTTCTTCAAATGCAAATGATGATGCACCAATAGAATCATATTTATTATACGGAAGTCTACACGCAATTGGAGCATAATCACGATGATGATTGAATCTCCAAAGTTTATAATCTCTATCAAGTTCCAACCAACGTTTAAATATCAAGTAGTCTCCATAGTTAATTTCAAAATCATCAGGATGTGGCATATCACAATCAAATAGTGGTGTTGGAGTCTGACAATCTAAAATGTTTACAGACGTATCAGAAAAACTTGTTATAATATTAGGTTGTCCAGGTAAGTTGGGACGGAATTTTTGGTCTTTGGTGATTGCATTTGCTCTAATTTCAACAGGTGTATAATTTAAATTTTCAAAACTATTATATAATATATCTTTGCCTGCATCCAACGAAAATACTTCACTTTGCTCAAGTTGATTCTCTGAATATATTTTTATGGTTAAATACATATCAGTTTCTATATTATATTGTATCGTTATATTCAAAACTTGGTCTATAATGCACGATTCTGCTATTTCTAAATGAAAATCCGTTCTTATTGGTGTTGGTGTTGGTGTATAACAAGACTCGTGGATAGTGGGACATTGATATTTTGCCGTATTTAAATCAGGTAAACATTTTGCCAACGGATACTCCCCACGATCTTTATTATATTCTTCGAGTGTTCTTGGTTGTGTAAGTACATATCTTTCTAATATAAGCAAATCCAACTCATCAACGACTCCATCCATATTCCAATCTGAGGTTATTTCTGTTGTTGCTGGAACTAAATGTTCTTCTGCGGTAATTTTTGATTTTGCTACACAATCTATTTTTAGTAATTCTGAGAATGAAATTCCTGTGAAGTTTTGTGACCTGTTCATATTTGATAATGCAAACTCTAAAGTATTTTGCTCAGGATGATCAATATTACCAAGTAAAATGCTCAAGGCTGCATCTGTGTCGGTGGAATCTACTCCTGTTCCTGTTTGATTTATATCACCAAACTTATAATAAATATCATACGAACATCCTTCGAATTCTACCTCAAATACATTGTTTCCAAGTTGTGGTTCATCATTTGCATCTGTTTGTATATAATCACTTGGAAGTTTACTCGTAGCCGGCAACACACTTGCATTTTGTATAAAAACCGCAACATCACTTGGTTTACCCTGTGCCAACCAACCCCATATGATTTCGTGTTCTTCTTGTGTAATGATTTTATCTGAATTGAAATCCTGTAAAAATGCATTATCTATAAAATCCTGTGAGAACTTATGTTTTGTAAGTTCACTTACATTAATTTTATCGTATTTAAAGATTGCATCTCTTAAATTTATTAAATTAGTGTAATCAGTTGCTTGTATCTTCATTGCTATTTCTCATAATATATTCAAGTTCCTCATATTCAAAATAACAATCAACATAAGATAATGTATGATTTGCACGACCACCTTTTACAGTATCTGGTTTATGTGTCAACCAAACTAAATCCTTTGTCATGTCGGTTCCTGATACTGTATAATACGCAGTTTTGTTTTCATATGAAAAGTTTACTATTTCAGTATTAAGTTCTTGTGTATGACTTTTGCAAATAAATTTAGGTTTTGATTCTATGAATTCATCTATCAATAAGTAAAAACCCTGGTCGTCCTTTGATATACTTGAGATTGAATACGATGTTCCACCTCCTGTTGCGTAGTCAAATACGATTGTGTCATTTATTTTAAAATTGCTGACGTCACAATATATTTTAGTTCCTCCTACAAAGTAAAAACTTCCGGTTAAATTAACACTCACTCTTCTTTGTAGTTCTGCTATTTCAAAATTCTTTACTTTAAGTAAGTTCGGAGATAGTATTTCTAAATTTTGCATTCCATTTAATTGAATTAAATTACACTTACTTATATAAACACTTATTTCTTTTTTATGTGTAGGTAGATTTTCGTCTGTAACTAATATCAAATCCTCTTTCTCGAAATAAGAACTTTTAATTTCAAATGATTTCTCGAAAAAAGATGTTTGATTTATTGTCTTTTTACTATTATTTGTATTATATGCAATCTGAACACCTTTGTATTGCGTATAAGTTGCAAACGCACGATTTGCTATAAAGTAAGCTGGTGAAGAAAAGTTCAATTTACCCATTTTTAATTTATCAGAAGTATAAATCCTAATTTTGTTTTTTCCAAGTTTTTCTATGACAGAATCAGGTGTCAAAAAACTTTTAAACATAATTGTCTGTGAACCTACTTCTTTTAGTAAAAAGTAATTTGATAAATCATAATGTTCTAAATTTCTTTCAGATGAAACATATAAATTTAAATTTGAACTTGGCATTTCAAACTTTTTGTGATGCTTTATTTGATGATTAGACAATACACTAAATTTTGTAGTATCTGATACCTCACATAATTCTACATTAGATGAAGGTTTTAATGAAAATGTCTTAGTTCCAAAAAATATACTTCGTTTGTTATTTACACGAACGCTTACAGGAACATCATTATTTGCATTAATTGTTAATTCATAGTGCTTCATTGAATATAAATATATGTTTTATTTATATTCCAATAAATAAATCCACATACTATGAAATAATATATGAAAAAAAAATATAACCTTTGTAATATAACTAATTTACTTTAACAAGTATTCTTAGACCATATATTTAGCCATATCGATTTCAAATGCACGAAATTCTTTTCTGCATTCTCCATCATTACCATATAGGTAGAATTTGCAAGTTAGTTTTGCACGTGGTTTTAGATCATAATGATCCACAGAAATATTAGCAATTCCATCCTTGTGTCCACCAAAAAACAATACTCGTTTGCCCCAACTTACTTTAAGTTCAAGACGTCCCGGGTCAGTTTTATAGTTTGGAAACTCGGTAGGAAATCTAACAGAAACTCCATATGTATGTCCCTGTACGATTACATCACCATTTACTTTCTTTCCCCATTTGTTTACAGAACCTGCAAACTCTTTATCAAATAAGTCTTTAAAGACTTGTCGTTTGTTTGTTGTATTTTTTTCCATCGTTAGATCCTCCGTTGTTTATTCATATGATTATTAATAAATATAATATATAAAAAATTATTATATTAAATACACTCTATTATATTGAATAAATTTTGTGAACAACTTGTATCATAAATACGAACTTCCACAATTTTATATTGTTGTTCATCTATATTTTCGTATGGAATATAAAAATTTAATATATTATTCGCATTTTCTGTATAATCTATTCCGTCACCATCTAAGTCTAAAAAACCAAAATTAGATAGTTTTTTTGTTGGTTCGTTGCCATTTAATCTTCTTCCATAATCATAATATACATTTGTATACTTTTTTAATCTATTTGTTATAGTTGAATCGAGTTCATCCCAATCTGCTTCAATTGCTGGATTACCTTGTCTTATTTTGATAGTATCCGCAGTTGCACCAATTTTAAATTCAACATCATCAAAAATTACTTCTAATGCCTTTATATTGCCATTTGTCGTACTTGGATCAATTGTACTTAAATCTATTTTAAGATTTAAATAATCGTCGTCTGAAATAACCGTATCTATTATTGTACACGAACATCCTGTTTTTTGAATTAATCCTTGGTCGGAGATTACAAATAAATCTGCATCTTTGGTGGGCAAATGTTTAGTTTGAAATGTAAGTTCTGGTGCCAATCCACTTTGAATTAATCCAGAATAGTAATTCGTAAATTCTGATATTTCCGTTGGATATATACCACCCGTACCCACTAAATATGCTTGGTACGCACTAAATATATTTACATCATCAGTTACAATTACCCCCGTTTCTGTAAAATCTGCACAATCCATTTCTGGTAAGTGCTTTATTTCATTTCCAAGAGAAGTAGCAAGACCACTTGATACTAAATTTTCATAATAAGTTTTAAATTCTTCAAGATCAGGAAAAACATTTGATGATCCAACAAGGTATGCTTGAAACGCACTATATATGTCAATATCGTCTGTTAAAAATGATCCAGTTTCGGTGTAATCATCACTACAACAAAAATTCATTTAATTTTTCCTCACAAAAAGAACACTCGGTCAGATGTTGTTCCGTCACTCGATGGATAATAAAAATAAAATTCATTAATATTAACCGGATCGTTGTTTTTCTTTGGTATTGCTACCGTTATTCCTGCTCCAGCAAAATGAGTGCAATCTGAACCAAACCAAGGTGAATCACTCGCAATTGCAGAGTTTGTAGAACATACCGGACTATATAGTTTATTTGATGTGTCAGTTGAAACATCAAATGCCATATTCATTATTTTATTATCATTTGTAGAATCAATTCCACAATTTTCTTTGTCGAATGTACTCATTTTATTAGATATATAAGCATTTTCAATAACATTTTGTTCAATTGGATATGTAGGTTTATCAACTGATTCAAGTAGCATTATATTAAAAATGTAATTTACCTGTGCATTGTCCATCCATTGCTCAATTGAAGCACCATGTGTAGAAGAATCATTTCCACTTATTTTGAATTGTGTGTAATCAAGTGCTTGTTCGTAATCTACATAATATTCACTTGATACATTATCATAATTTATTGTAAGCCCATGCAAAGCATTCATCATTTCTATTGGGTCAGCAAATCCACTTAATGCAAAATTTGCATTTGGTGAAAACGGTGTATAATACGCAGGTGTTCTACCAGAAACTTCTAATAAATGAAGTTCTTTATCAAGTATAGTTCCATCTACTATATAGTCAGGAGCATCAGTTGTAGTGAAACTATTCCACCCAGTTACATCACTAACCACATATCTTGATATATTTTTATTACTTGCAGTAACTTAATAAAAAGGTGAATATGCCAATGCATTATCAACTACATTTGGTCCTGCAAATGCTATATATAAATTTTTATCTAATACGATGGTTGGTGTGGGTGTTGGGGTTTGAGTTGGAGTTTGCGTAGGAGTTGGTGTAGGTGAGGGAGTTGGTGTAGGTGATTCTATTATTTTAGGTTCAACCAATGTTCCAGATTCATCTTGTTCATTACATAATGTGGCATCCTCGGAGTTAAAATACGCACCCTGAAGTAGTGCGTATTTCGCATTATCAGTCATATCATTAAACTCAGTCGTACTTTGTATTGTAAAACGAATTGTATCCATAAAAACCGAGTAACTGATTTTTCGTTGATTTACATCAAGTGAGTTAAAGAAATGTAATACAGTATTTTTAAATATATCATTAGCATTTGATGTCATCAATGGTAAATCTACTTCGTTAAATGCAGAATTACCTTGTTTTATTCTTTGCAATGAAAAATTTAGAATGTCTTCAGGTTCCACGAAATCAGTTGGTTCGTGAAGTTTAATACTATCTATTAAAGTCGTAATTTTTCCAAAGACAAGTTCTTCGGTTGTTATTTGTCCTGATGTGTCACCGTTTTTATCTGATCGTGCGAATTTATCGTTACCTTGTGATGTAATAACATTTTCAATATCAAATCCTTGTTGATCAATAAACGCATTAAACTCAGATTTAGTTTCAAATTCTGCCAACAATGACGTAGTGTCTGATGCAATACAAGTTATTTGACCCGTGGCGTGAAATTTTTGCTCGGTCAATGGATAACGATACACTTTCTTTTCAAACATATATGTGCATGAATCATCATCATATGAAAAGTCATCCGTAAACAACTCTATGTATTTGATGTTATCTATATTTTGTAAAATCCAAGGTATTTCTTCTGGTCCAAGGTGAACTTCATTCGTGGGTGTTGTCACTTCATATATATCAACACTTTGATAAAGTGGCAAATAGTCACCGGTTTTTTTCTTTATTTTTAATTTAAATCCGTATATATCCGAACCTTCAATTTTAAAAACAAGATTACTGACGATAGACGATGGAGTTGGTGTCTCTGTTGGAGTTGGTGTGGGTGTTTGTGTTGGAGTCTCGGTTGGAGTCTCGGTCGGAGTTGGTGTAGGAGTCGGTGTAGGAGTTTGTGTTGGAGTATTAGTCGGTGTCTCAGTCGGTGTATTTGTTTCCGTAGGAGTCGGAGTTTGTGTTGGTGTCTCGGTCGGTGTATTTGTTTCCGTAGGAGTCGGAGTTTGTGTTGGTGTCTCGGTCGGTGTATTTGTTTCCGTAGGAGTCGGAGTTTGTGTTGGTGTCTCGGTCGGTG
>Ga0181402_1000720_pt1 | contig 12186 bp, 6 predicted proteins | sample 25SPOviralmetaG_FD_130131 | JGI IMG/M metagenome (GOLD analysis project Ga0181402, IMG submission 130131) | Marine viral communities from the oligotrophic San Pedro Time Series (SPOT) site, San Pedro Channel, CA, USA - 25 SPOT_SRF_2011-08-17 | ecosystem: Environmental > Aquatic > Marine > Strait...
CAGTCGCTTAGATAATTTCCTAAAGAACGTTCGTGGTAACATTCTTTATGTAAACCCAAATGACCTGGATGCCACTGATAGTATTGAGAATCAGGGCAACTCGATGGGTCGCCCGTTCCTTACCATTCAGAGAGCACTTGTAGAAGCTGCTAGATTCTCATATCAGATTGGATTGGATAATGATCGTTTTGCAAAGACGACGATCATGTTATATCCTGCAGAACACGTTATTGATAACAGACCAGGATGGATTCCTGATGGCACAAATAACTATCAGTTGAGGGATGGCACTAGCTCTTCTGATTTTTCGCCCTTTAATTCCACATCAAACTTTGATCTTACTACTACTGATAATGCACTCTACAAACTGAATTCTATTCATGGTGGTGTTATTGTTCCTCGTGGTGTTTCGATTGTTGGACAAGATCTAAGAAAGACAAAGATTCGTCCTCTATATGTTCCCAACCCTGAGAACGATGATATTGAAAGAACTTCTTTGTTTAGGTTGACAGGTGGTTGTTACCTGTGGCAGTTCTCAATGTTCGATGCTGATCCAAATGGATTGGCATATAAGGATTATACAACTGCTCAGTTTGTTCCTAACTTCTCACACCATAAACTCACTTGTTTTGAGTATGCTGATGGCGCAAATGGTGTCAATATTGTTGATAACTTTGTAACCTACTCATCTGCCAGAACTGATCTGGATATGTATTATGAGAAGGTTGGTTTGGCCTATGGTTCTGCATCTGGTAGAGCAATCGAACCTGATTATCCTTCAGCAGCACTTGATATTCAAACCAAGGTTGATGAGTTCCGTATTGTCGGACCAACTGGTGGTGAAGTTGGTATTTCAAGTATCAAATCGGGAAATGGCACTACAGCTACTGCTATTGTTACTGCAACAATGTCATCTGGTGTCGCTGGTTTGGATGTAGATACTACATTCATTGTAAATGGTGTTGCAGATAGTGATTATAATGGAAGTTATTCTGTTCAGGAAGTTCTAACTAGTAATTCTGATGGCGAAACACTATCATTTACTTACCAAATTCCTGATATTCCCATCGATGCAACTCCTGCTGTAACTGGTGCAACTGTATCTCTCGATACTGATACAGTCACCTCTGCATCTCCATACATCTTCAATACCTCACTGAGATCAGTATATGGTATGTGTGGTATGCACGCTGATGGATCAAAAGCCACTGGATTCAAATCCATGGTTGTTGCTCAGTTCACTGGTGTATCTCTTCAGAAGGATGACAACGCATTCTTGAAGTTCAACCAAAGCACAGGTGGATTTGATGATTCCACCACTGTAGATAACCTCCATAGTGATCCTAACGCTATCTACAAACCTTCATATTATAACTTCCATATGAAGACATCGAACAATGCTGTAACTCAGCAAGTTTCGATCTTCGCTATTGGTTTTGCACAACAGTTTATCAACGAAACTGGTGGTGATACCAGTATTACGAACTCCAACTCTAACTTTGGTCAGAACTCACTGATTTCGAAAGGATTTAGAGAAGAAGCATTTACAAGAGACGATGTTGGTTATATTTCACACATTATTCCACCAAGAGAAAGTGTAACACAGAATGTCAATCTAGAATTTAATTCTATTGATGTAACAAAGACTGTTGGTGTTGCATCCACTGGTCATCTCTATCTATATCAAGAAACAAACAAGTCTTCTGTTCCTGAAACTGTTATCCAGGGTTACAGAGTTGGAGCTAAAGTAAATGATAAGTTGAATGTTATCATCTCACAAGGTGGAACTCCAACTAACTACTTTGCTCGCATCGTAATGCCTGATACAGACAAGAGTTCTGTAAAGGCATACAATATTGGTAGAAATGTAGGAACAGGTAATAGTATTGCATCTTCTACTGTCACCTTCACTGAGAATCATGGATTCATTAATGGTGAAAGTGTTAGAATTTTGAGTGATAATGCTAGATTACCTGATGGTCTGGATAATAATAGACTCTACTTCGCTATTACTGACGGTGTTGCTGCTAACCAGATTCAACTAGCAACTACACTTAATGATTCTCTAGATGGTTCGGAAACCAGTTTCAACAACGCTGGTGGTAACCTGATAATTGAATCAAGAGTATCTGATAAGATTGCCGGTGATATTGGACACCCTGTTCAGTATGATAACACTCAGAATCAGTGGTTTGTTAATGTATCCACTGCCACCACAGAGAATACCATCTATGGAACAGTAGCTTCCCTTGGTGTGGCTGGTCTTGGAGATGCAACACCAAGAACATTCATCACTAGAAAACCTGATACCAGAAAGAACAATGAAAAGATTTATACATTCAGATATGTAGTTCCTGCTGGTAGTGGTATTACTTCTGCTCGTGCTCCTAGAGTCAATTATGTTCTTCAGGAATCAAATAAAGTAACTGGTGACAATAATACTGAGGTTGCACTTCAGTATAACCCAAGTTCGGTCACTATGACCAACGAAACTGAGATGAGAAACTTCAGTTTTATCAGACAAGCTAACTGGGATTCGGTAGATGGTGGTATTTCGTATTTTACTTCTGAACAACCACATGGTTTGATTGTAGGAACACAAATTAGAATCAAGAATGTTCAGTCTAGTAATAATATAACTGGTGTTGCTAACTCAGCATTTAATAATAAATTCACAGTTTCTGGTATCTCAAGTGCTAATACTTTCTTTGTAAATGGTCCTGTTGTTGATCCTGGTTTATTCCAGAATAATACATCACTGAGAACCACAACTCTACCTACATTCCAGAGAACACAATCCAAGGATACTTTCTTCATCTATGATGTTAATACTCTAAGAGAGTATGTGACTGGAGAACAAGATGGTATATACTATCTGACTGTTATTGATTCTTCCAACACTCCTGTTGTATCACCATTCAATAATAAAGAACAATTCTCATTCCCATCACCTATCAGAGATCTGTATCCACAGTATGATAGAGATAATCCTCAGTTCGATCCCAAGGGTTCTAAGAAATATGCCAAACCAACTCCTCTTGGTGAAGTTGTAGTTGATGATCCCAGAAACAGTATCACTAAAAAGACTATTGATACCGCTTTATTTGACTTTGGTGTGGGTCTTGGTGTTACTGATATTATCTCTAACCCAACAGGAACAGCTCATACCATCTTCACTCAACATGATCATGGATTGAATAGAGCTGTTGTTGTTAGTGTTGCTAGTAGTGGTGCTGGATATGGTAATGGTACTGGATCTATTGAGAACCTTTATAACGCAATTCTTGTTAACACAGGGAATGCGAGAGGAGTAAGTGCTACGGCAAGAATCACAGTAGATGGTTCTGGTAGTATTTCAGATGTTGAGCTCATGAACAGTGGTTCTGACTATCAGGTTGGAGATGTTCTGAATATAACTGGAACGGCTACAACCACAGGATTCACACAAGCAACTGTAACTGTAACACAAATCAATAGTAATGTTGGTGATACAGTTCGTATTTCTGGTATTCAATCCACTTCATACGAAGAATATAATTCACTCTATCGTATCACTGGTGTTACTACCAATAATGCCTTTGAAGCTTCATCTGTTGTGACTATCAACGGAGCCAGTGTAACTGGTGTTGGTGTAACACTTTCTACAAACGCATTCACTCATGTAACTGGTAAGACACTGGATGTTTCATCTATTGTTTATGACAATGTAAGTGGATTTGCAACTGTTGTTACAGCTCAAAATCATGGTTTGAGACCTAATAATAAGATTGTGTTTGGTGGAGCTAATACTGAACTTGCAAATGGTGATTTCTTGGTCACAGAGATTACCAACCTCACAACATTCACAGCAAATATTGGTATCAGTACCCTATCACCAACCATTGGTGGAACCATCAAGGCATATCTTCCTGGATTGTCTTCACAAGAAGGTCCATCTGTTCTATATGGTGAGAACTTTGGTGGTAGAGTTCAGGAAATCTACGCTGGAATTACAACTACACTTTCTTCAGCTGTTTCTTCTTCTTCTGATGATGAAGTTGAAATTCTTAATATTGAAAAATTAGATATCAACATTGGTGATTATCTGAGAATTGATGATGAGGTTCTTAGAGTTAAGAGAACTGTAACTGGAAATCCAGTTCGTGTGTTCAGAGGATTGTTTGGAACAAGAGCTTCCACACATGACAGTAGTTCTGTTGTAAGAAGAATTAAAGTCAATAGTGTTGAGTTTAGAAGACCTTCTATTGTTAGAGCTTCTGGTCACACCTTTGAGTATCAAGGTTATGGACCTGGTAACTACTCAACAGCACTTCCTGATAGACAGGATACTTCACCTACACTGACTGAACAGACACTATCTCAGTCCTTCAGATCTGATGGTGGTCTCAGTGTTTACACTGGTATGAATGATAAGGGTGACTATTTTGTTGGTAACAGAAGACTTTCTTCTACCACTGGTAAGGCTGACATCTATAATACACCTGTACCAACTGTAACTGGTGAGGATATTGCATCTGTAGATAGAGACGTGAGTGTTGATATTGTTGAGACATCGGCAGCTGACATCACTGGCTCTATTAAGGTTAGTGGTGGTATCAATAATAACTTTGTATCAGAGTTTGATGGTCCTGTTGTACTGAACAAGAAGGTAACTTCTACCTCTGAGGATGGTTTAGAAGCTGTAAGTCTCTTCCTTCAGGGTGATGCCACTGTTTCTAGAAAATATACAGTTGGTATTTCTACTCCAGTGAACGCTGGAAACCCTGGTGATGTAGTTTATAACGCTAACCCAGCACCTGGTGGTATTCTTGGTTGGAGTTACACTACTGATAATAATTGGAACACCTTCGGTGCCGTATCACTTGACCAGTATGGTCAGAGTGTTCTGTTCGATAAGGTTGGTATTGCAACAGATGCACTTGGTGAGAACACTGTACTGGTTGGTTCAGGTTCAACTCAAGTTTCTATTGATGGAACTGGTGGAGTTGGCATTGGAACCACAGCTAATGGATTCAAACTTCATGTCTTTGGTGGAAACATCAGAGGTACATTTGAGGGTGATGGTTCACAACTTTCTAACCTTGATAGTATCTGGACTAATAACTCTACCAATCAGTGGGTATACACCAAGGATAATCCTGACCTGAAGGTTGGTATTGGAACATCACTGGGTGTTACTTCACAACTGAAGATTGCTGGTACAGCTACTACTTCACTGTGGGTTGGTAATGAGGCACAATTTGATGGTAAAGTATACTTTAATCAAAATGTTGTAATCGGTTCTGGTGTCACACTATCTGTTGGTGATATTGAAACAACTGGTGGTTCATTGAATGTTGGTCTGATGACCGTAACTCAATTACATGTTGGAACTGGTGGTACGATTCTTTCCACTCCTACAAATGGTGAGTTCGTTGGTGTTGGTATTGGAACCACAGCAGCTAGAGCATCACTTGATATTGAAGGATCAACTAGATTTAAATCGTATCATGAAATTGCAAAAAGTGTTACTAGTGATAGTGGTGTTGTAACATTGAACCTCTCAGAGGCTCAATCATTCCTCCTCACAACTTCTGAAAATATTACTTCCTTCACTCTCACAGGAGCAGTGGATAACTCTACTACAGCCTTTACATTGAAGATTCTTCAAGGGTCTACAGCTCGTGGAGTTGGTATCGATACATTTAGAACAATTGGTGGTAGTGCAATTCCGGTCTATTGGCCAGGTGGTGTTGCACCTATTGTAACACCAGAAGCGTCTAAAACTGATATCTATTCGTTTATGACATTCGATGGTGGTGATTCGTTGTTCGGTGTAGTTGGAGGTCAGAACTTCTCATGATAGGGTTTCACTTCAATAGGTCCATTCCTACAACTCTTAAGTTGAATGGACCAACCTTAGCATACCTAACACAACCAGTTGATACATCAGAATCAATCACTGGTTTTGTAACTTTCACTGGAATTGCAACTGCCACATATCCATCATCACCTGGTGATATTGTTGAGGGTACCTTTGAATTTCATTGGTATCTTGATAACACTGAGATTTTCAACTCCTCTGGTATCACTATTGTAAGTAGTGGTAATATTTCTACATGCACATTCTCAAATATTCCATCAACTAGTGATGGTAAGTTAGTAAAGATTATTACAGATTATATTCCTGGAACAAATGAATCAAATGCTATTAATGATGATCTCAATTCAGATTCAGCTACACTCACATTGATTCCTGGTATTCAGATTATTACACAACCACAATCTGTTGAAGTTGCCACAGGAAACGATACAGTATTCTCTGTTGGTGCTCAACTTGAAGATGGAACAACTGATAATCTATTTTATCAATGGTATATTGATAATCAACCAATCACTGATGGCACATCAAATGGATATACTTATAGTGGATCTGGAACTAATACTCTTACTGTGAATGTTGGAAATGATGTTTCTATTGATAAAGATGTCTATGTGGAAGTTTCAAATCCACAATCCTACAACTCACCACTAAACTCCAACATAGTTTCAATGAGTATTGTTGCACCAAGACCAATTATTAAATATGAAGCTTATACCTTTAATAATCAATACCAATCACTTGACATAGACTTCAATAACAACAGTCTTTATAGTCTTGATAGTAATACTTTTGGATCAACTTATTCTATTATTCAATTCCACTCAACTGAAAAGAATAACATTCTGAATATTGAGATGTACGCTTCTAAGGGTGCAAATAATGGCGGATACAGTGGTGGTAATGGTGGATTATCTACTATCAAATTTACTGCAGTAAAAGATATTGAATATACCTTGATTGGTATTTCTAACAACTCATCATTGTTCTTATATCGTGGATCTAATTTGATTGCATGTGTGGGTGCTGGTGGAAATGCCGGAACATCTGGAAATGGTGGTGATGGTGGTGGTATCAATATTCCTGGATCTGATGGTGGTGGAAGACAAGGTGGTGTTGGTGGAACCAAAATTAATACCGGAACGCTATCACTGAGTGGAACATATGGTTCAATATATCAAAATTCTGGCATTGAACTTTATCCTGGTGATTCAGTAGCAAACTCACCTGATGGTGGTAAAACAATTAGTTGTACTAAGGGTTCTTATTGGATTGATCAGGGTATTTCACCTTGTAGTGACAATAGTTCTTCAAATATTAAGTTTGTGAATGTTGATGGAACAACTATCACTGGTAGTAGTTTACTCAAGAGAGGATTTAAACCTGGATATACCATCAGTAATACATCAGGTTTAGAAATCAATAATGGTGGTAGAGGTGGTAGTGGTGCAACTGGTGGAGGTGGAGGTACTTCTGGTTCAGGTGGTGGCGGTGGTTCAGGATATACTGATGGGTCTGTTATTGTAGCTACAGCTGTTCTTGGTGGTTCAACCGGATCATCTAAAGTTGTCATGAGAGTAGAAGATACTGAGTTCATACACTTCTTCGATAATACTGTGAGACCTAAAAGAACCACTTCTCTTACGAGCACTGGCAATATTGTCAATATATCTGCTCAGTCTGAGAATAGTGGTGGACCACCTGGTGATCTTGGCTCCAAACATTATCTCATCACAATGGATGCCAATTATAGTAGTCTCACTATTGAAGTGATATCAGATCTTACAGCTGCTGGTGGTTCATCCGATCCAGACATGCGAGCAGCAGCAATACAGAAACAGAACTCTACTCAATGGAGAGTTTGGTTTGTTAGGGGTAATGGTACATCCAATACCTTTATCAGAGAAGCATCTATCATTGGAAACGTATAAATAACTTAAAAGTGGATAAAAGATGGCGATATCCAACGCTGTAAGCTTAGCTAACTTTAGCTCTAAAGACATACTCATTGTCGATAGTACAAATGACAGAGTTGGTATTGCTAGTACAACACCAACTCAATCACTTGATGTTGTAGGCACTATCAAGGCAACTTCAGGAACCTTTACTAGTAATGTATCAGTTGGTGGCACATTATCATATGAAGACGTAACTAATATTGATTCAGTTGGTATCATCACAGCAAGAAGTGATGTATCAATTGCTGATAAGATTATTCACACTGGTGACACCAATACTGCCATTAGGTTCCCTGTTGCTGATACATTTACTGTAGAAACTGCTGGTTCAGAAAGACTTCGTATAACTTCTGCTGGTGACATGGCATTGGGAACAATTTCTCCCAATACTTACACTAACTACACTACACTTACTATTAATGGAACGACAGGTGGTCAAATAGATTTTGAGTCTAATGGTACAAAATATGGAGGTATATACACTCAAACTAACGAATTTCATGTTAGGAATAAACAAGCTAGTGGAAGTGGGTTTCTAGCATTTCATACTACAAATAGTGGTACTTGTGCAGAAAGACTTCGCATCGACAGCTCGGGGCGGTTGTTGGTGGGCACGTCTACTCCGGCGAACGCAAGCACCACTGCAAAAATACAGATGGTTGATGGTTCATCTGCTGGGTTGATCTTAGGTAGAGACGATGGATCTGTTAGTACTGATGATACCCTTGGCTATATACTATTCATGGGAAATGATGGTGGCAATTTTGAAAATTGCGCCAGAATTAGAGCAAGAGCAGATGGAACACATGCAAGTGGTGATAAACCAAGTTATTTAGAGTTCTCCACTACAGCCGACGGAGCATCATCACCAACAGAAAGACTTCGTATAACTTCTGCTGGTAAAGTCAGAGTTCCTGATAACGGTAAGTTCACTGCTGGTGCTAGTGATGACTTACAGATTTATCACAATGGTAGCAATAGTTTTATTGACGATACAGGAACTGGTGATTTATATATCCGAGCTACTACTAATCTTTACCTTCAAAAATACACTGGCGAAACAACAGCCAAATTTATTGCTGATGGTGCAGTAGAACTTTACCACAACAACTCCAAGAAACTTGAGACTACATCATCTGGCGTCACAGTAACTGGCACAGTCAGTGACTCAAAAGGTGAGTTAAGAACCCTGCCTAAAAATACCCAGAGTGGCACTTATACATTAGTTGCTGCTGATGCTGGTAAATTCATTGAAGCTGGAAACACTGTTACAGTTCCGGCCAGTGTGTTTTCCGCTGGTCAAATGATCACTATATTAAATCAAACCAGTGGCGATATAACGATTACTAAAGGAAGTGGGTTGACTTTATATAACGCAGCGGATGGAGATAATAACAGTAGAACTCTTTCCACAAGAGGAATTGCTACAATATTATATGCATCTACAACGACTGCTCACATTTCTGGTGCGGGGTTAAGCTAATGATGCAACAAATGTTTCTTGGTTATGGTGGTGTTGCTGGGTATGAGGGGGATATACTTATAGCACATATTGGTAGCCCTTATATCACTGCTTATCCTTGGTCTAACGGTTTTGGGACTAAGTATGCAAATCCTTCAACATTGCCTTCAGGCACTTCATATGGAATTTCACTTAAATCTGATGGTACAACTGTAGCTGTTGGAAACCAAAGTAGCCCCTACGTAAACGTTTATCCTTGGTCTTCAGGTTTTGGTACTAAATATGCTAACCCTTCTTCATTACCGCCAGGAAGAGGTAATGATGTAGCATTTAGCCCTAATGGGTCAGCTTTAGCTTTAGCGATTGCTGGTAGCCCTTACGTCACCGCTTATGCTTGGTCTGGATCAGGTTTTGGCAGTAAGTATTCAAACCCTTCAACATTACCTACATCTACTGGGTGGGGTGAGTCTCTTTCCTTTAGTCCTAATGGAGCAACCCTAATAGTAGGACACTCAGGATTGGGAAGTCCTGGTGCTTGGCAACCGGCGGTTGCAGCTTATGCTTGGTCTGGATCAGGTTTTGGGACAAAGTATGCAGACCCCGGTAGCCATCCTGAGGTGATAGGTTACGGATCAGATTGGACTCCTGATGGTACAACTGTAGCTATAGTCCATGACCAAAGTCCTTTTGTTAATGCTTATCCTTGGTCTAACGGTTTTGGGACTAAGTATGCAAATCCTTCAACACTCCCACCAGCAACAGGAAGAGGTGTTTCTTTTAGTCCTGATGGTACAACTGTAGCTGTAGCACATGTTAGTAGCCCTTATATAAGTGTTTATCCTTGGTCTAACGGTTTTGGTACTAAATATGCAAATCCTTCAACATTACCTCCTGACATGGGACTTAGCGTTAAATTTAATCCTGACGGAACGCTCTTAGCTGTGGGATCCTCTGCCAGTCCATATATTATTGTTTACGAATGGGACTCAGGGTTTGGCACTAAATATTCTGACCCTTCAACATTACCCGCCAACATTGTCTGGGGTATTGAATTTACCCCTGTTACCTAATTAATTTTTTTACTATGAATAAACTTCAAACTCTTCAATCAGCTCTTGAACCTCGCAATGATGAGATTCTTAATTACCAAATTAACATTGACAACTACACACGCGCTATTGCTAAGATCAATGATGAACACGTAAACAATCCTGCAATGGTTGAGTTCCGTGATGGATTAATTGATCTGGTTGAATCAAGTAAAACTGAGCAACTCAAAACAATTATTATTCGTGATGTAATCGCAGATCAAATTACCGAACTAGAGGCATCCTCCAATACTTGACAAATAACTAAAAATACATCATATCCAAATAATATACTAAATTAACTACCATATAATATCACCGAATACATTATAGGTATTATACAGATTACCAGTCAATAAAGTGGCACAGACCCCGCAGGAAACACTCCTGTGGGGTCTTACAATAGGTGCATACAAGACACAGGGGGTATGACTGCCACTCACAAGTTAATCTTCGTTGCATCGTTCTTCTTGATGATGAACTGGGGAGTCCGTGTGACTTCCGTTCTACTTGACAAATGACTAAAAATACATCATATCCAAATAACATACTAAATTGACTGATATCTAATATCAAATAGATATACGGAAATCCGTAAGTGTGAAAATAAAGGAGTATTTTTTGCACCTAAATATCGACGTACCCAATTACATAAATTTTAAAAGAGGTTATCATTCATGGCACTTAATAATTCTGAAGTATTAGAAAATCTGCAAAAGCAGAGAGTTGAAATGGAACAACAACTTGAAAATCTTCGTGTCACTTACTTAAAAGTTCTTGGTGCGATTGATGCTCTTACTCAAATCGAAGAGTCAAATGCTGTTGTCGAAGAAGAGACCGAAGTCGAAGAGGAAACTTCTGAAGAATAATTTTCTTCGGACCATCAATCAGTATAAATAAGTACAGGGTGGATAGTGAAACCTTTATAGGAGAAAAATGGCTGTCAACAAGAATTTTGTAGTCAAAAATGGGATTGAAGTTGCGGAGAATTTAATCTTTGCAAATTCAGACCTAGATAAAGTCGGCATTGGTTCCACTATCCCAACCACTACTCTTGACGTTAAAGGTCAGGGTATTGCAGCTGAAAATGGTCTGTTTAGTGGAATTGTAACCGCAATATCTGAACTCAATGTGGGTTCAGGTGGAACAGTTATTACTGCATTGTCATCAGGTCTAATTGGACTTGGTACTGAGTCTCCTCAATATAATGTACACATTGTAAGACCAGACCCTGAAGCATCAGGTCAGATTTCAACCTCACTTTATGTGGCGGGTGATGTTACTATAACTGGTCGTGTTCAATCAAACGCGATTACAAATAGTTCTGAGTTAAAAACTAGTAACTTAGATGTTACTGGAATTGCTACTATCAGTTCTGAGGAAATCTTCACTCAATTTAATGTAGTTAATAGTGGTAGTGGAGCCTATCAGTTCAATGCAACTGGTATTGGTTTCACACAGAACACTAATAACCCTACATTATACCTGAATAGAGGTCAGAACTATCGTTTCAATGTAAACGCATCTGGTCATCCATTCCTTATTAAGACCTCACCTGGAACTGGTACTGGTGATCAGTACATCAATGGTGTTGAGAATAATGGTGCACAGGTTGGTATTGTAACCTTTAAGGTTCCATTTGACTCACCCAATACACTATATTATCAGTGCCAAAATCACGCCGCAATGGCGGGTACTATAATTATTGATATCACACCAGGTATCTCAATTGGTCTAGCCATTGCACTTGGCGGCTAATAAATATCACTAACACCCCGTAAAACAATGGCAGAAGTATTCGTAAACGCGTTATCTAAA
>Ga0181402_1000723_pt1 | contig 12153 bp, 13 predicted proteins | sample 25SPOviralmetaG_FD_130131 | JGI IMG/M metagenome (GOLD analysis project Ga0181402, IMG submission 130131) | Marine viral communities from the oligotrophic San Pedro Time Series (SPOT) site, San Pedro Channel, CA, USA - 25 SPOT_SRF_2011-08-17 | ecosystem: Environmental > Aquatic > Marine > Strait...
TAGGGAAGGGGAATGGTAGGGGTACTGTAACAGGGAATGGTAGTGGTACTGTAACAGGGCCTGCGGCCCTGAACAACAACTCTAATACACACAATAATTTTATTCAAAAGGGGTTTTTAAAAAAGGTTAAATTTACTCCTCCTCGTCCACATCGTACATCTCGTCGTCCTCGCTGATCTCTCCAGTAGGCTCCCAGTCCATATCCTGTGCGTCGTCGTTCTCGTTCATCCAGTGACACTCCTGGGCAGAGATAAGATACTTGTTGCGCATCTTCTCACTCGGGTAAGCGCCCTTCTTCCTAGCGCGCTCCATAACCTTGGCCCTCCCATTCTCGAAGCGGGCGGCCGTAAGTTCCCAGGGTGCCATAGTGGCCCTGGAAGGCACGCGGGCAAGAAGGCGCTCCGCGGTAATTTCCTGATGGTTGCGAATGGGGTCATTGTGGGCGCGGTAAGTGGCGCACTGGGTCAGTAGGGATGCAGTCCTGATATTGGAGTTCTCCTCGTCAACCTTGCGCTCCACAGAAAGGACGGCCTCCTTGGCGATGTCCATTCCGCTATAACGAGCAAACTCGCGAGCGAACACCTTGGTGGGAAGGCCACACTTCTTGGCCACGGCCAGGTGAGAAGTAGTGGGGAGCATGGTAAAGAGCGTCATAGTGTGAGTAAAGTGAGTATGTAGGAAGAATTGGGGAAGGTGACAAGTCCTACAAGGACCGTACACAACAATTTTTCATACACATTTTTTATCAAGGGGTCGTTTTAAAAAATTAATTTAAATATATCTAGAACTGCGCATACACCGACTCATCGTCACTGTCACTATCAATAACATTCATGCGGCGGCGCGGTGGGCGCACAGGACCGGCAACACTATCGATCTCCTCAAACTCCTCGTCGCAGTAGCTGCTGGCCTCGGTCTCGTAGTCCTCGTCCTCCTGGTCGGTCTCCATCTCGTCCTCATCTTCGGTCTCCTGGTCGGTCTCCATCTCGCCCTCGTCTTCGGTCTCCGTGTCATTCGATGCGACAGACTCATCATCGTCGTCAGTGCCATTCGAAGCGACGGACTCATCATCGTCGTCAGTGTAGTCGTCCTCAAAGTCGTTTGCAAGCTCGGCGTAGCGCAGAAGCTCCATCGCCGCCGACCAACGAAGGCGGTAGTCACGGGCATATTCGTCGCTGGTATCATACTCACTTGGCTTGGTCCTATCAATGGCCTTCATCATCTCGAGAGCAGCATCACGGATAACGGCGGAAGGCATGATTGTAGGTGTTGTACATACATAGTCCGCTGGCTTTAATGACTTGAATTCACACATAAATTACAAAAAGGCCCATGATGCCAACTCGCTGGATTGTGGATCTGTCGGTGGACCATGATATTCCAGGTGTTCCCCGGATCGCACCTCGTAACTGCCATATTGATAGGTGACACCAGAATGGCCATGGTCACGACAATATTTCTTAGCACCCTCTAATGTATTATCATGGGGCAAGTTGGAGGTATCATACCCCTTGGGGTATCCAGTGATGTAATAATTAGAAATCTTTTCACTAAAAATTTTCTTGTCAAAAATTTTCTTCAAATTAATTTTTAGAACTGTGTCATGATTCCTACTCACAAGATCGTACCCCTTACTCTTGCACAACTCTATGACTGAATCTACATCATCACTATTGCATAGGGAGTTACTCTCAAATCTAACTATATGGGGTAAGTGCCTCGTGTCAAAAATGTTTTCGAAATAATTTTTTACAATGGTAGTATCATGTCCCTCTGTGTCTACCTTAAGATAATAAAACCCACTAATACCATTCGCGACCACTAGATCTAATAGCCTCATGCACACGACGCGCTTGGATTCGAATGCATAAGAGTGCTTTATTCCCCTTGAATCCAGAAGTTTGCACACTGTCGGGTGATAGTGGCCGACAGAATTGCACCCACGAACCCACTGGGGCAACTCATATTTGCTTATCTTGTGATCAGGCACATAATACACATCGGAAATGCCCGAATGGTCACTGATGGCAGCATTAATCTTCGTGCATCCTAGTTTTTCGGGTAGCCTAGATATGTAATATGGAACTGGTTCGACCGTTAGCCCCTTGCGTGTGTCGTCCTTCTGTATCTCAGTGTCAAAATCAGATGCACCAACCTCTATATAGTCCAGAAACATTGCTACTATGTAGGGGTTTTTGTTATTTGTAAGTTTATCGCACGAGTGTCTTGGCCCTATTCTTTAGCTTGAATTGTGGGTACTTGGAAACCATAACACACCGCCTCTGTGGCAGATTACCCCAATCGGGCCACGACATAACCTTCCCAGCCGTGGAAGGTCCAAAATAACACTCGACAATTTCGACAGCTTGTTCAACATCGTAGTCCAATAACAAATGCTTCAACCTGTGGAAATTGTAGTCAACCTCTTCAATAAGTTCCATACTGTCTTCATCGTCCAGCGCGTTCTCGAACACCTGGGCATATACAGTCGCCAAATGCTTCTCATCGGCCTCCTCTTGCCACTTGGCCTTGGCCTTGTGCATACCGCGGAAGTACATATCCTGGCGACACATAGGGCAACTTGGGGTCTCGCTGGTCGTGTACCATTCCTTGACACAAGAATGGCAGAAACTGTGCCCACACACCAACTTGCACGAGCAATTGTCGGTGTAGCACACGGGGCACTCCATAGTGACTGGTTTGGTAAACAGTCACTATGAATGTTTTATAAATATTTTTCATACAATTATTTTCGGTTCATTGACAATAAAATTAAGAGAAGCGCGAAGCCGCCGCAGCAGCAGATACACGATAAGAAACACAAAATCGCAACAATCCCGCCGCCTTTTTCCTGATCTATAGTGGAACTTGAGTTCGCAGTAATCTTGATGGTTTTATCCTCTGTAACATCGGTGTCACCACCATCGGTGTCACCACCATCGGTGTCACCACCACCCGAATCGTCATCAAGGGGTGCTCCATCACCATCATCATCTGCCCCTGGTAATGCCCCCTGGTAATTATTAATCTCGCACGCGGCTTTAATTCCGGCATTCTGTTCCACAACATCAATATTCGTCTGACAAAAGTTCATGTCTGGGAGGACGTATCCTGGTGGGTTCCAGTCGGGATTCTCCGACTTCCACTTTTCGTGGAAGTCACGCGAAAGCCTGTCGAGTACATAGCCTTCTTCGGTCATACCCGTAAGTACCGTTCCATCCTTCTTGTCTTTCTTGAATTGTTTGCGTATGGCCTTGCGCCCCTCCATGATGTCCTTGCACTGTGGGGTCCATACGTTAGAATCCGTGCCACACAGAGTATCAATGTTCGATGCATCGTGTGCAAGGTACATCTTACACCTTGGGTCCGTAATCTTGTTCTCGGCATCTCCACAATACCTGGCCGTTGCCTGTTGCCACCTATCGTCACCAAGGTAACTCTTGGAACATGTGTTACCGGTGTTCATTCTTATGGCAGCATTCGATGTACAGACAGAAAGGATCTTTTCTTCGTCGTTGATAACCTGATCACAGTTGGTGTTCTCGTCGTCTGGGCCACTGAACGAGAACAAAACGTTATCATCGTATCCACACACCTTGGTAGAGACCCCACCGTACAGTTTCTTGCGCTCGGGGTTGTCTATGGCCTGAGTACCACCACCCGATAAATAGGCTTTTAGGCGGGACGTAGCATTTTCCTCATTGATAAAATAGAACGTTCTGAAAAGGAACTTCTGGCCACTCAAATACCTGTTTATGTCATATTGTTCGCCGAGTGATGGTAGGATGGTTTCTGGGATGACAACGTCGGCATCGGGGGCAAGGGCGCCCTTGGTACCGTCACTTAGGGGCCACACGTTATCGACGCCATAATACTTGGTACAATTCTCCCGACCCTCGATTTCCGTGGTAATCATATTATGAGGGCAAGGGCCATTATCCTGCTCGAAGTCAGACTTGATGGCATCCTTCTTGTCATCGGCCTTAATAGCCTGTGCAAAATCGACGGTGACCGCAGAACCGTCGGCCATTTCGCCAGATGGTGTAGTAAAATTACCAGTCGTAAGGTCCTTTGCTTTCAGGAAACGACACTTCATAACATTTGTACTCACAGAAGACGTAGTGGAGTCACCCGACATTGTAAAGTAGCGGCCATTTCTGTACTTTATCAAACCATCACTGCTCATTAAGACCCTGTCGTTGTTATCGCCGTTCCAATCCGGTTCATCCCTAAAATAATAGTTTATGCCGTCCCCTTTGTAGTTTATAATATAAGCATATGCCGAGCCATCAATGTTATTATCTCTGGGCTGCGGAAGAAGGGCTAGGGACGCGTACCCATCGTTATCATAGGCTCCAAATAACAGAAACTGGCTAGTTATCATACTGTTGTTATTCTCCGACTTGACCGCGGGGAGCACATCCCATCTTCTCTCCGCTCTATCTTTGTGGTCAGTGGCGTCTGTCTTGTTATGAAATCGTAAAAATTTAGTATCATCCTCTGGGTGTTGTATCAGAAACAGAGGGCGGTCTGCGTACCGACTTTCCGATTTGTCTACAACTTGGTCAAATCTACTCACTCCCTTAGCAGGTGCCTGACTCATATCTAGTATGTTAAAATATTTTATTATATCATAATAATGGATTGTGTACTGATACTTTCTGTACTGATACTGCTCGTCATACTATTTACGAGTTCCAGGGAAATGTACAAGGCACTGGAGAATACCTCATACCCGGGTATGCGCCGAAAGAACATGTTCAGACCCGCGGACACAGACCCCAACGACCCCGAAGCGGTCAAAAAGGAATGCATGGCTCAGTGCGATGATCGCAAAAAATGTACCGGATTCGTTCAATACAAAAGTGGCAAGTGTGGATTTATTACCAGACCCATACAGGAGGGTAACCTTAAAGACGGTGAGGGTATCACCGCCACTACGTATTTGAAAGGCAAGAAGGGAATTTTCGAGCCCGTGGGATATGACATCAAGGGAGGTAACCAACTTGAGGTGTTGGAAGAAACCAACATCAAGAAGTGTAAGAAGATATGCAAGGATAAGAAGAAGTGCGCTGGCCTAGTATACGACAAGAGAACCAGGGCATGTGTACTCAAGAAGAAGATTACCAAGTCCAAGGATGGGGCAATGACGACTATTCTGAAAAAGGTGATGGGACAGGAGACCCAGGAGCCCGAGTACCCCGACGAGCCCGAGGAGCCCGAGGAGCCCGAGGAGTCCGACGAGCCCGACGAGCCCGAGGATAATTAAATTATCTGTATATAAATAGATATGGGCCAGAGCGGTTCGAAGCAAAAAAGTGAATCTACAAATACATACGAAGAGGTGAGAAAGAATATCAACGATATTCTTGCGTCATCGGAGAAGACTACTCTCCAGAGCGCCAATAACAGCAATATGCTCAAAGTTAAAATCAAGAAAATGAAGGCTGGGTGCCCACTTAACATAGATCAGAGCATCAAGTCTTCGCAAATAGAAATTGCCGAGGTCACATCAGACCTGGCCAGTCAGTTGTCGGAGCAGATTTCCAAAACTCTCAAACAGGCCGCAGAGGGTACATTGGACAAGGAGACTGACGTCATGGGGTCGATGTCGGAAGTGATGGGTGGTGGCACCAACCAGGAGGTGATAAACAAGGTCAATACCAAGATCGAAGACATCACCAAGAACACATTCAAGATGGAGAACTTACAGAAAACTCAACAGGATGTGAAAAACGCAAATAAAGGTGCTATAAAAATCGGCGTATGCGATGGCCCTATCGATATCAAACAAAACCTGCTGAACACACAGATGGCAAAGTCTCTGACGGAGAATCTTTCTAAAAATATAAAGGATGCCAAGTTAGACACGGTACTGGACTCGTCTGCCGCTGGTTCCGTAAAGCAGAAAGACGTCACGGTCAGCAGTATCACGGACATGCTGGGTAACATGGCAATGGGTTACTCGGCCGTGATTTCGAGTGTGGTGTGTGCGGCAATGTGCTTATGTGTGGGACTCTTGATATTCATGATGTCTCCGGCTGGCCAGAATGTGGCTCGCCAGGCTAACTTTAGCGGCGCATCAATATAAAAGACTTATAATTTTAGATCTATCAATTAATGTATCACGAGGTTTCGCTATAAACGTTTCGATTCCCCTTGATATTACAATATTTCCATACTTTCTAATCTGTGCACAGAACCCGTGGTGTTCGCATATTGTCGGTTCCCACCACACCTTGTTATAGATATTCGTGGGTATCGCAACCAACCCACCAAATGCCGACTTGGCTTTGATATCGGTCGTATCCTCGGGGTACCTTCTGTTTGTTAGGCCTCTGGAATTTATCTGGTTTTTGCACCACTTACATTCCTTCATTAAACACCTATTTCCCGTGTGTTCGTAAGACAACCCGTCTTCTGTTATGAATGCCAATGTGTCATAATAATGAACGCACTTATGGTTTCTATATATGTCCCACGCCTTACAGAAAGAAGCGGCCATAACAATGTCCGAATCTTCTTGAAGTTTGTAAATTAATTTGTTCACACACGACGGATTGAAATATACATCGCAGTCCATCAGGAGTGTATAATCAGTAGTTAACTTCCCGTGCCTTCTTTTCAGCGTGTTACGAAGGATGCACATATATTCACCTCGCTCTTTTTTTATACCACCGTGATCTGCATTATTACTTATGCTCTCGCAATAAAGAGAACCTTTTCTATTCTCCATAAACCGTTGTAATAATTCAACCGACAAGTCACTGGAATCGTTCTCGTACATATAATACTCTATATGTGAATACCTTGATTCCAGATCTGTAAAAACGTACTCAAAAAATGGAAAATATTTTTCACAATTTTTTATGAGCAGAACAACACTCAACGTTTTACCATATGTGTCGATGCTCGTATTACCCACCGCACCAAAATCGCTGCTATTGTACCCATTTCGTATGGCTCGCTCCAGCATGGCTTTGAACTCTTTGGTATTATTCAGTTTGGACGCAATGATTGAACCCCTCATATAGACCGTATCGAACAACTTTGCCATTTTCCACGTTTTCTTTATCACCTTATCGCTCAGTTCTCCGCTGGCACACACCCCACCATTAAAAGATATGATGATTATCTTCGTCAAAATCTCATAATCCTTTGATATCTCAAGAAGATCCCACAGTTCGCTCCCCAGGTTGCGCTTGATAAATAACCGTATATCAGACGTATCCCACTTTATAGAGGATATTGTGTCATTTAATATATGATAAGTAATCATCCTTATTAGTAAATAATATTTTTTTATTAATAAGAATGAATGCGGCAAAAGAGAAGAAGGCTCAGCAGGCCAAGGCTAAAACATGGCATATACAACAAGAAAAGATCCTCAAAGATTGGGGAGAATCAAGTAGTTGTTACAGATACCTGCATTTCAAAGCATACCAGAAGCACAAGGCTACCAGTATGGCATTCACCCTTCCTATCATTATCATAAGTACATTTACAGGAACGGCAAATTTTGCCCAGGAGACTTTCCCTGATGCATGGCGGGAATATGTACCCCTGGGAATTGGTGGACTCAACCTTTTAGCGGCTATTATGACCACCGTTTTGCAATTCTTGAAGGCGAATGAGCTCATGGAGGGTCACCGCGTGGCGAGTATCAGCTACGGCAAACTCTCGCGCACGATCAAGCTGGAACTGGCCCTCCCCATCTACGAAAGGAGCCTGGGTGGTATGGATATGATCGATAGGTGCAGGACAGAGTACGATCGTCTTATCGAGCAGTCCCCACCAGTACCCAAGGACGTCCTCAAGAAGTTCGATAAGAAATTCCCACCAGACAGGGAACATTTTACCCGCCCAGAGATATCAGATATTGAAGAGATTGAATTATTCGACTCGGTCAAGGAACAGAAGAAGGTTGTCGACGTGGCGTCGGCATTCAAGAAGAAGATGTCTGGTGCAAATATATTTGCCAAGAAACTCATGGGGCTCCAGCCTACAGAAGAAAAGGCCAGCGAAATGAGTGTTCTGAAATCAAAGGGCCTTTCGACAGCAGCGTCGTTCGCCGACGAGGCCAAACAGAGGGTGAATGCTGAACTTATGGCACTGCGCAACAAAGGAATAGTCTCCGTAGGACCACCCGAACCCGAGGAAACCGACACAGAACCCGAGGATACCACTGACCCCGACCCACAAGACGAACCAGCATCGGAGTCCGAGGAAGTGCCACCAGAATTAGAGATCAATATTCAAACCTAAGGTCCATTTCATCACAACACTCCTCGCCGTCCGTAATATCGGCGCCACAGGCCATGCATACAAATTTAGAAGTCTGCAAATAATTATCCATTAAAATTTTGTCTAAATTCTTCACAATCGATCCGAGGTAGTCGACTCTCTTTTTCACAAGTAGTATTCTCTGCACATAGTCAATATACAGTTTATCGCATTTGATGGTCTTTTCGTATGTATCCTTTTCGCAAATTTCATAGGCTTTTATAAAATTCTTGATATTTTCGAAATATTCGGCAATGCACTCAACTATGTGTGATTCTGCCTCCGCGGGCTCTGGCATACTAAAAGATTCCCATTTACAAAGAGAACGTTTAAACATCTGATAGTTTTCGTCTGTGAATGTACCATCGTTCTCTTTTGAGGGACACACCATTACTTTGGATGCCACATACGAGTATATACAATAGTTCCTAAAATCTTCCGTCAAGGAATGCCGAGACTCTATACACAAGTATACCGTTTCGTCATACGACTCCCATGCATCATTGGCATACTCTACCAGATTCTTGTCCTTAGGGTCCGCGGTGTGTAGAGTGAGAATTTCTCTGCGCACATCGATTAAGTCTTCTCGCAAAGTTTCAAGTTCATCTAACGCAATGCGGTGCTTCTTGTGCATTCGGTAACTAATATTTTCGAGCATAGTTATAAGATGGCTTGGAATACTCGGGCCGTTCGTGATGTGTTGGGCACATATACTGACCAAACTGGGGACCATATTCAATGCAAAAGGTGTCGGCGGTACATAGAGATTCGTGATATATAAATGTTTAACGGTTTTAAGTACTGTTCGTACTTCTGCAGGCAATTAGACATGAATAAATTAAAAAATATTTCAGTAAAGTAACATGGATTTTTTGGCAGAGTTGAATGAAGAGAAGGACTATGACACAATGTGTAAAAGGCTGACGGAAGCCCCAAATGTAGGTTGCGTGTCATTACTGTTTCCAGGATACAACGCGAAAGTTCTACTCACCGCGTTTATGGTAAAGAACTTCCCCGATGTGTATGCAGATCAGGAGTTGCTGGATCAGGCAGACACATTATGCAAGGGATTGTTGTCTATCGATCACATGGAAGTTTCTCAAATTTATCACAAATATTTTGAAACATTTTCAGAATGGAGAAAGAAAGACATACTAAACCTCAAGGTATCATTAGAAGTCCAAAAGGAAACCCTTCGGTCCGTTGCAGAACCCGAACCATCCGACGAAGCAGACGAACAATGGAACGAAGGGATTGAGATGAATATACAAACACTCGATAAACACATCGAAAAATTAGATAATTATTCCAAGACACCGCCCAAGGCCATTCCCGGCCCTAAGTGAACTCCATACGACACAAGGGACAATTGTGTTTCTTGATATACCACTTCTGGTAACACCACACGTGGAACTTGTGACCACAAGGGAGTTTCTGGCACTGCCTATCCTGTTCGTATGTGTTCATGCATATGGAACAGGACTCGCTTCCGCACCCATATATCTTCTGACCGGGAAGAGGGATAGAAAGCCGCCCCATGAAAGAGCTCAAAGGCATAGAATTGTATGAAGGAATGCGCGGAGGAATCAAACGAGGGAGCACAGGGACCGAGGGAACTTCCCGGACGGGACGCCTGGGCCTGCGACTTCGCTCCAGTACCCTGCGCCCGTACCTCCTCATAGAATTTCGGTAGCACAAGGGACACCTGCCACCAGCAAAACGGCGGACCTCACGGTGCGTACATACAGTATCAATTTCATGACGAGTCGTTCGACTTCTCCTTACAGGCACAGCATTTTGCCTGTTAAGAGAAGTGATAGTCGGTAATAAGTATGACATCACTCTTAATTAATGTCCACTTTTTAACTGTGGTCCAGATGACAACTTCTTGCGTTCCTCCCACACCTGTTTATTAATCTTTTCCAAATGTTCATATAATTTTTTCAAAAATTCTGATAATTTTTCTGGTAAATTTCTTTTCCATTTGTCTGTAACCTGGTCATATATGGGAGCCTGGAATCTCTGGACCCAGACCAATATTTTCTCCTGGATATGCCAGTCAACCTCACCACCCAGGTCCTCTCTAATCATAGCATGTATATCAGTTCTGGATGGCACAAAATTGCATAGAATATCGACAACCTCGTCGACCAACTTGCGAATGTGTTCCAGGTTGGGTGGGTCCTGATCAACCAGATCCCAAAATGCCTTCTCGTATGCCTCGCGTATCTGCTGCTCCATTCTTATATAAAGGTAAGATAAGAATTATATTTAATGTTTGTACTCAAAGGACCCATAAGCACAGCGCCGTCTTTAACATATGGACAAGTGCTAAAAGGTATAGAAAACAAAGAGATAGCGAAGATCAAGATATCCGCTGGTGGGCCTGTATCCCTCTACGAAAAGAAGGACGGAGAGGTGGGAAAGGCAACCATCGTGGCCAGTGACTACTTCATCGAAAAGGCAGATAAGAATGGCGTCGACCTCATCATCGATGTGCCCACAAGGCCGCCCGTGTCCATAGGCGACGTGTTCTCCCTCGTTCTCATCTCGGCGCTACTGTATTCAATCGTGTCTGGAATGATGGGGGCTGGGGCCAACCCAATGAACAGGCTCACCAATAGCGATTATGAGATAATCAAGGATACAGGAATATCATTCGAAGACGTAGCGGGCATAGATGAAGCCAAGGATGAGGTCGTGGAGATCGTGAACTTCCTCAAAAACCCAGAGAACTACAAGAGGGCTGGGGCAAAGATCCCCAGAGGGTGCCTCCTGTCGGGACAGCCAGGAACGGGTAAGACCCTTCTGGCAAAAGCCATCGCGGGCGAGGCTAACGTGCCATTCATCGCAGTGTCTGCATCGCAGTTCATAGAACTGTTTGTGGGCCTGGGTGCATCCAGGATTCGCTCCCTCTTCAAGCAGGCCAGGGAGAATACGCCATGCATCATATTCATAGATGAGATTGATGCCATCGGTAAGAAGAGGTCGACCGGAGGGTTCGCGGGTGGCGGTAACGACGAGCGCGAACAGACCCTCAACCAGATCCTACTGGAAATGGACGGGTTCAAGGACAATGAGGGTATCATCGTGCTGGCGGCGACCAACCGCCCAGATACCCTGGATGATGCCCTCCTGCGCCCAGGTAGGTTCGACAGGAAGATCCAGGTAGACCTCCCAGATCGCGCGGGGCGTAAGAAGATCCTCAAAGTACACTCCAAGAACAAGGAACTGGACTGTAGCGTGAGTCTGGGCGAAGTGGCCAGGGTGACCATGGGGGCCAGTGGTGCCGACCTGGCCAACATCATGAACGAGGCGGCCATCATGGCTGCCAGGGATGAGCGCAAGATGATCGGTATGGCAGACCTGGAAGAGGCCTTCGAGAAGGTCACCATCGGCCTCAAGAAGAACCGCAGGGTCAGCGAGAGCACCAAGAAGTTGGTTGCCTACCACGAGGCGGGGCACGCGCTGGTCGGAGCCATAGTGAACGGGCCAGAGACCATCCAGAAGATTACCATCGTGCCACGCGGCAACACGGGAGGTGTGACCATGTTCCTACCCGATGAGGAAGTGGACTCTTCGCTTGTGTCGAGGCAGTACTTGGTCAACCGCATCATGGTGGGCCTGGGTGGTACCGTCGCAGAGGAACACATCTTCGGTAAAGAGAATGTGACCACCGGTGCATCTGGGGACATCAAGCAGATCACACAGATTGCCGACGCGATGGTGCGCGAGTATGGCTTTTCTGATAAGTTGGGAAAGATCGACCTTTCGGATTCGACGTCGGGTAATGTGACTTCGGAGGTTCGTTCCATTGTAGACACCGCCTACAAGACGACGAAGTCGTATATAGTTGGATACGAAGACAAA